>Ga0209534_10000019_pt1 | contig 188495 bp, 179 predicted proteins | sample COG_07_FD_184751 | JGI IMG/M metagenome (GOLD analysis project Ga0209534, IMG submission 184751) | Pelagic Microbial community sample from North Sea - COGITO 998_met_07 (SPAdes) (version 2) | ecosystem: Environmental > Aquatic > Marine > Neritic zone/Coastal water | place: Helgoland, sampling...
AGCCTGTCGCATTCTTGAGTTCCGATAATAATGTTAATAATAAACACCCACTCCCTGTTCCTAGATCAAGGATTGAGAGAGTAGCATTCTTATCTTCAAATTCATTTAATGCGACTTCAATAAGTGTTTCGCTATCAGGTCTTGGTGTCAGAGTGTCTTTTGTCACTTTAAAGCTTAAGCTCCAAAACTCCTTCTCTCCAAATATTTGCGACATAGGTATGCGTTTTTCTCGTTTCTGTACGAGTACATCAATTAAGTTCTGCTGCTCATTACTGACCGTCTGATCAGCATTAATAGCGAAATCTATTTCAGTTACGGGAATAATATGAGAAATTAGAAGGCGTGCATCAAGTGATGCTTCTTCGATCCCTGTTTTTCTTAATCTAGCTTCGATTTTCTTTCTAAGCGTAGCGAGCGTATCCACATTAGCCTTCCATAGCGGCCAATTGCGCCGCTTGGTTCTCAGTAATTAATGAGGTTATAACTTCTTCTAGACCCTCGCCAGCAAGAATGCTGTCTAATTTATAAAGCGTAAGATTAATACGGTGGTCCGTCATACGCCCTTGCGGAAAGTTATACGTTCTAATACGTGCTGATCGGTCGCCAGATCCAATTTGATCTTTCCTGTCAGCAGATCTTTCAGCATCTCTTGCTTCTTTTTCAGCAGCATAAACACGTGACATCAAAACTTTCATCGCCTTGGCTTTATTCTTATGCTGTGATTTTTCATCTTGTTGTTGCACGGTAATTCCTGTGGGAATGTGCACAATACGTACGGCACTGTCCGTTGTGTTCACACTTTGACCGCCTGGTCCACTAGCCCGGAAAATATCAATTCTTAGATCTTTATCTTCAAGTTTGATATCAATCTCTTCCACCTCAGGCATAACGGCAACGGTAGCCGCAGACGTATGAATTCTTCCTTGCGTTTCCGTATCAGGAACACGCTGAACTCTATGACCGCCTGCTTCATATTTAAGCTTAGCGAAGACACCTGAACCACTCACTGAAACAACGACCTCTTTAAACCCACCCGCGTCACTCGATGAAGAGCTAACGGTTTCAAAACGCCACCCTTCGATGGCCGCATACTTTTGATACATTCGATAAAGGTCGCCAGCGAAAAGGGCCGCTTCATCACCACCAGTGCCGGCTCTAATTTCAAGCATGGCATTTTTTTCATCATCAACATCTTTAGGCAGCAACATCAACTGAACTTGATGCTCCATTTCAGGCATGTTTTCTTTTAATTCTTGAAGCTCCATTTCTGCGAGCTCTTTCATTTCAGCGTCCGTTTCTTCAGAACCAAGCATTTCTTCAAGATCCTCAAGCTCTTGAATGGCCGCCATATAATCCTTCGCTTTTTTAACGACTGGCGTTAATTCACCATATTCACGCGATATTTTTACAAACTCATCAGAAGACAGCTCCTCACCACTGGACATCAAATGTTCCAGTTCTTCGTGACGCGTGATAAATTGATCCAGTCTTTCGCGTGGAATCATTAGCCTTTTCCTTTTAAATAGTCAGAGATCTGACTTAATGAGACTTCTTCTTGCGAGCCTTGGTCAAGGTTTTTAACCATTGCAACGCCCCGGGCCATTTCTTCTTCACCGAGCAACACTGCAAAAGAGGCATTTTGCTTATTGGCACGTTTCATTCTTTTGCCAACATTCCCCTTATAAGCCATATCAACCACAATACCTGCAACACGCAAATCATGAGCAAGTTTCATGGCGGGGATTTGTGCTTCTGCGCCAACAGGTGTTACGACAACGGGACGGTTTTGTTTAATTAAAAGATCATCAGCAATCAGTTCCGCGAGCCTTTCCATACCAGCGGCCCATCCAATACCGGCCGTTTTTGGTCCACCCATCATTTCCATTAGACCATCATATCTACCCCCCGCAAGGACGGTACCCTGGGCGCCGAGCTGATCCGTCGTAAATTCAAAAGCGGTATGACAATAATAATCAAGGCCACGCACAAGCCGATCATTAATCACATACTTAATATCAAGCGCTTCAACGCCATCAATGACCATTTTGAAAAAATCTTTTGTCGATTGATTATAAAAATCAGCAATGCGCGGCGCATCTTTAATCAATTCCCGGTCCCCATCATCCTTACTATCGAGAATGCGCATAGGGTTTTTTTCCAACCGTTTAAGGCTATCTTCGCTGAGCTTTCCTTTATGTCCGGTAAAATAATGGACCAAGGCATCTCTATAATCTGAACGGCTTTCAGGGTCCCCAAGGCTATTTAATTCAAGGGTAATATGCTTTCCTATGCCCAAGTCATTTAAAAAATCGGCAGCAACTGCCAAAACTTCAATATCGGCTTGCGGCTCTTCTACACCAAGAATTTCCAAATCCATTTGATGAAATTGACGCATGCGTCCTTTTTGCGGGCGTTCATAACGAAAAATAGGGCCAAAGCTGTAAAATTTGCACGGCGTCGATTGTTGAAGACCGTTTGATATAAAGGCACGCGCTATTCCCGCGGTATATTCAGGACGTAGTGTGATTTGTTCTCCGCCGCGGTCTTCAAACGTATACATTTCTTTTGTAACAACATCTGACGTATCCCCTAGGGTACGTTTAAACGTTTCTGTAAATTCAAAAATAGGCGTATCAATTTCTTGATGCGAATATCGTTCCGCCACATTTTTGAAAATTTCAAAAATTGTGCGAAAGCGAATGGCTTTTTCGCCAAGTATATCGTGTGTTCCCCGCACAGGTTGGAGCCGCGCCACTTTTTATCTCCTAAATTTTTCTATGAAGGTTGTCCACTAACGGCTTCTTTTTCAAGTTCGACAGCTTTAGCCTCTACCAGCTCAACAATATGATCAATAATATTGTCGTCGTCAATCTTATGATCGGTCATACCGTTTAAATAAACCATATGATTTCCGTTTCCGCCACCCGTCAGACCGATATCAGTTTCTTTGGCCTCACCAGGACCATTAACTACACAACCAATAATGCTAAGCGACATTGGCGTGGATATATGATCTAGGCGTTTTTCTAGTTTTTCAACCGTTTTGATCACATCATACGCTTGGCGTGCACAAGAAGGGCAAGAAATAATTCTTACGCCTCGGTGACGCAAGTCTAGGCTTTTTAACATATCAAAACCAACTTTGATTTCTTCAACGGGATCAGCTGACAAAGAGACACGGATCGTATCCCCAATACCGGACCATAGAAGCATACCCATACCAATAGAAGATTTTACGGTACCCGCACGAAGCCCGCCCGCTTCCGTCACACCCACATGAAGAGGGTAATCACAGGCTTCCGCTAAACCTTGATACGCGGCAACGGCTAAAAAGACATCAGATGCTTTCACACTAATTTTAAATTCAAAGAAGTCATTATCTTCTAAAATACGCGCATGTTCGAGTGCGCTTTCAACCATGGCATCAGGGCAGGGTTCGCCATATTTTTCAAGTAAATGTTTTTCAAGTGATCCCGCATTTACACCGATCCGCATAGAACAGTTATGATCTTTTGCCGCCCTAACGACTTCACGAACGCGTTCTTCATTACCGATATTACCAGGATTAATGCGTAAGCAAGCGGCGCCAGCCTCTGCGGCCTCAATACCGCGCTTATAATGAAAGTGGATGTCCGCAACAATCGGGACAGATACGTTATCAATAATTTCTTTTAAAGCTTTGGTCGACGCTTCATCAGGACAGGAAACCCTTACAATATCGGCACCGGCTTCTTCAAGAGCATGGATTTGAGCAATTGTTGCCTTCACATCAGTAGTCAATGTATTGGTCATCGACTGAACCGATATAGGCGCATCACCGCCAACAGGAATATCGCCCACCATTATTTGTCGACATTTCCTTCTGATAATATCTCGGTAAGGACGTATGCTCATATTCAAACCTTAATTGTTACTGGAGGCATAAAAAAATCTCCTCTAGATCTATTGGCTCTTTAATACCAAGGATAGAGGAGATTTGAAATTACTTTATGTGCTAAATATGAACTTTTATTATCTCAGCATGGATAATTCTATCAATTTTTCCTGAATTAAGGCCACATTCTCAAGAATTTGTCCTTCTAATCCAAGACTTTTAACAATATTATCGCCCAAAGATACGGTAAGAGCGCCAGCATTATTTGTCATTAACATTAAACCGGATTGATCAGGTGGAATGAGACTTTCCCCCTTCGTCATGAGTTTTTCAATTACTGTTTCGCCATCTTCAGAAGAAATGCGAACCCATACATCATCATTTGCTTGAAAACTGATGGCACCGCCCATTGCAGGCGCAGCAATAACCATATTTTCTTTTTCAGCAATTGGTGCTTTCGCAGAGACTTCTTGAACGGCTATTTTTTTCTCTGGCATTTCTTCCACAACAAGTGTTGGTTTTGTCGTTGTCTTGACTATAACATCCGTTGCTTCCTCAGCATCCAAGCTATTATTTGTAACCCAAACGCCTGCGAAAATTGCAATGCATAAGGACGCAACGCCCGCCATTCTTTTAATGGGAAAATCATTTTGATGATCCGCTTCTGGAAAACTCAAAACGACGCTCTCTTTTGAGCCGGCATATTCAGCTTCATACTTTGCAATAATATCCGCAGTATCTAATCCAAGAAATGTTGCATAGTTTCTAAGAAAACCAGTTGCATAGCAAGCAGCCGGAAAAGAGTTAAAATTACCTTGCTCTAGTGCTTCTAATAAATGTGGTCTAATGCACAGCTCTTCTGCAATAGTATTCAGATTACGAACCGAATGCTCTTGCCGAGCTTTTTTTATAATTTTGCCAACACTTTCTAATTCTTGTTCGGCTTTAATATCTGTACTTATTTTATTCACTTCTAATCCCCAGCTTCATGATCACAAAAACATCTCTTTTGTAATATTTGCCGTAATATCTGCTTTTTAGGTCGTATTTAAATTTATTTATTAGTAAAAAAATTTTGGATACGGCGGCTTAACGTATTAACCATAACCAAAAATCATTATTATTTAGTTAAACGGCCCTAACTATTACTTTTTTTACGCAGAATACTCACAATTTCCCCAAGGAATAAAAGTCAACATTATATTAATGCAATGAGTCAACAAAAAAGTGCAACTTACGGTAAATATAGGGAAAAATGGCCTTGAATCATCAAATTTTGATGTTATTGGCGCGTGCGAAGTCCTCAAGGGCTGCTCGAACGCTATGGTCAGAACGACTCAGCAATCCTTCAACAAAAGGCTCAGCCATTGATAAATCAAGACTACGAATCATCATTTTGACAGGGCCAATGGCGGCCGGTGCAACAGAAAGTCGACGAAACCCAAGTGCAATTAAGGCCAGTGCGCCAATTGCTTTGCCGCCGATTTCGCCACAAAGCGTTAATGGAACATTATAGTGATCGCATTTTTCCACAATGAATTTCAGCATATTTAAAGCGGGAGGCGCAATCGTGTCATAGCGATTATTGAGTTTAGGGTTGTTCCGATCGCCCGCATAAAAGAATTGCATCAGATCGTTGCTGCCGATGGAGATAAAATCAACCAGAGGCAATAAATGGTCTAACTGCCAAACCAAACTTGGTACTTCCAGCATGGTTCCAACTTTAATGTCAGACGGCATGGCCCTATTATTTATGCGGTGACGTTCTAATTCTTTATCAAGAATTGAGCGCGCCTTTTGAAACTCTGCAACATTTGTTATCATTGGAAACATCACATGCAAAGTAGTGCCGGCAGAAGCGGTAATAAGAGCGCGCAATTGATATCTTAATAATGCAGGACGGTCTAATGCTATTCTTATGGCCCTCCAGCCAAGCGCAGGGTTATCTTCCTTTTCGCGCTTTAAAAAGGAGACATCCTTATCACCACCTATATCAAGCGTTCTAAAAGTGACAGGTTTGCCTCTCGCTTCTTCGATAATCGATTTATAAAATTCTGCTTGTGGCTTGATTCGTGGTAAAGTTTCACTAATCATAAATTGAAATTCAGTTCTAAAAAGTCCAACACCGCTTGCACCCGTCCTATGCATTCCTTCAATATCAATAGCAAGGCCGCCATTAACAACCAGATCAATTTCAACGCCGTCTTTTGTGACCGCTCTTCTGTCTCTTAAGCCTTCGTAGGACGCGAGAAGTTCTGCGCGGTCAGCAATCGCATTACGGTAACTTTCCAAAATCTCAGGAGGTGGCGAAACAAATATTTCACCGTCTAATCCATGAACAATTAAACGGACACCTTCATCAATATCAAGAAGACCTTTATCCACTTGACCTATCATTGGAACACCAAGTGCACGAGCCACAATTGCAACGTGTGATGTAGAAGCGCCATTTTGAAGGATAACGGCCTGTAATTTATCCCGGTCATAATCTAATAATTCTGCGGGTCCCATATTTTCGGCAATTACGATTGCATCATCAGGCAGTGTTTTTTCTGCTGCCGTACCGGCTTTACCCATTAAATGTCGAATTAATCTATTGGCCAGATCATCAAGATCGCTAAGGCGTTCACGAAGATAAGGGTCATCGGTTTTCATCATTCTAAAGCGGTTTTCGATTTGAATTTTCTCTACGGCCGCTTCTGCCGTTAATCCGCTTTCAATGGCATTCTCAATCTTGATACGCCAGCCTTTATCGCGGGCAAACAATTTATAAACATCAAGAATTTCTCTATGTTCTCCGTGATGAATAATATCTTCCGCGGACATAATTTCATCGAGTTGCTTATTTAAATTATCAAAGCCCGTTGCCAGTCTTTCTTTTTGATGATCATAATCTTCCGATAAATGCTGAATAATTTCTGCGCGCGGTTCATGCATTACGGCCACGCCTTCAGCTAAGCCTTCAGCAAAGACTTTACCCGAGTAACGTGTAATTGCCGCTTTATCTAAAGCATCATCTTCATCTGGCGACGTGATCAGGTCACCACTCACCACAAGCTCGGCAAGCACCATAGCAACCGTTTGTAAGGCCTCTTCTTCTTCCTCAGAATAATGACGACTAATTTTATTTTGCACGACCAATACACCAACCACACGACCCGCCCTGAGAATAGGAACGGCCATAAGTGATTTATAAATTTCTTCCCCCGTTTCTGGTCGGTAAGCAAATTTTGGATGGCTTTGTGCATCACTTAAATTTAATGATGTCCCCATAGAAGCAACCAGCCCAACCAGTCCTTCACCCACCCTTAATCGTGTTTGATGAACCGCTTCTGCATTAAGTCCTTCTGTTGCAAAGAGCTCAAGAATATCTCCTCCACGAATGAAATAGGCAGAGCAAACCTCCGCGACCATATTACTGGCCACAAGGTGCACAACTCTGTTCAGACGTTTTTCCGCATCGTCCGCACTTGCCATAATTTCATGTAGCTGCCGCATTAATTGACGCGGTGCGTTTTTAGTGGGGGTCACATTGCCCTCCTTGATTTGGCTATTCCTCTTGTTTTATTTCTAGGCCAGTTGATTCGCTGCCTGTTGTACCAGATTCTCGAGTATTTCTGAAACAGGTTGAATTTTCTTCACCATTCCGACGCTTTGTCCTGCCATGACAGATCCATTTTCCACGTCTCCGTCAATAACGGCCCTTTTCAATGCGCCTGCCCAATAATGTTCAATCTCAAGTTGGGCCGCTTCCATTTCAAGTTCGCCAGATTGATATTTATTTATCACTTCGCGCTGTACGTCCATAAATTCAATTGATGCAGAATTTTTTAATGCTCTAACTGGTATTACCGGAAAACGTTTATCGATTTGAACGGATGTTACCGCATCCCTAGCGTTCCCGCGCATAAACATTTTCTTGAAATTTTCATGTGCGATTGATTCTTCCGCACAAACAAACATTGTTCCTAGCTGTGCTCCTGAAGCACCCATTTGTAAATATGACGCCATGACTTCTCCGCGACCAATGCCGCCAGCAACGAAAATTGGTACATCACTAATATGCGGAAGTATTTCTTGCGCCAATACAGATGTAGAAACAGGACCAATATGCCCACCGGCTTCAGAGCCCTCAACGACGAGGGCATCAACACCACTGCGGATTAATTTTTTAGCCAGAATAAGAGCAGGAGCGAAACAAATGACCTTTGCGCCACCCTCTTTAATCTTTTTAATAGAGTCGCCAGAAGGAATACCACCAGCTAAGACCACATATTTTACATTATGGGCCAAAGTGACATCAATAAGTTCATCAATTTGTGGATGCATGGTAATTAAATTAACGCCAAAAGGTTTTTTAGTTTTCGCGTGTGTTTCTTCAATCACCACCGATAAAAGGTCCGGTGTCATACTCCCGCAAGCAATCACACCAAAGCCACCAGCATTTGATAGTGCGCTCACCAAATTACTTTCAGATAGCCAGCTCATGGCGCCGCCCATGATCGCATATTCAGTACCAAGAAAGTCTGTGCCACGCTTCCATAGTTTTTTTAGTTTATCATAGCCTTCAGTGTTCATTTTCTCGCCCTTTATTTTTATTCTTATTGTTTTATTTTATTCGACATCAAGTCCATAAGCTGTATGAAGAGCCCGAACCGCAAGTTCAGTATATTCAGCATCAATAAGAACACTGATTTTGATTTCAGACGTTGAAATCACTTGAATGTTAATGCCTTTATCAGCAAGTGTTTTAAACATAGTGGCTGCAACACCCGCATGAGAACGCATACCAACACCAACAACAGAAATTTTCACAACATTTTCATCCGTGATCACATTGTTAAATTCAATATCCGATGCAGCTTTTAATGCTTCTTGTGATTTTTCTACATCATTTTCAGGTACCGTAAATGTTAGGTCAGTCTTACGACCGTCCTCTGTTTCATTTTGAATGATCATATCAACATTAATATTATTGTCTGCTAAAAGCGTAAATACATCGCTGGCAATGCCGGGTTTATTCTTAACACCGACAATCGTCACTTGTGCTTCGTTTTTGGCATAAGTGATGCCGCTTACAACTTGATTTTCCACAATTTCTTCCTCATCAACAACCATGGTTCCTGGTTTATTTGTAAAACTTGATAATACTTGAACCCGAACACCATGGCTCATCGCCATCGCAACCGAGCGCGTTTGAAGCACCTTGGCGCCAAGAGACGCCATTTCGAGCATTTCTTCATATGTAATTTTGTTGAGCTTTCTTGCTTTTGGTACAATTCGCGGATCCGTCGTATAAACTCCCTCAACATCAGTATAAATATCACATCTATCGGCATTTACCGCCGCCGCTAATGCAACAGCAGACGTGTCAGAGCCGCCACGACCTAGCGTGGTAATACGATTATCTTCTGATATCCCTTGAAACCCTGCAATTACACAAACAGTTCCGTCTTCCATTCGGCTTATAAGTTCTTCAGTACCTATATCCTCAATGCGCGCCGCACTATGAACCTTGTTGGTTCTCATTGGGATTTGCCATCCAAGCCATGAACGGGCAGGAACACCTATGTCTTGCAAAGCGATGGCAAGCAGCCCTGCTGTTATTTGTTCCCCAGCCGAAACAACCGTGTCATATTCACGGGCATCATGCATTGGTGATATTCCCTCGACGTAACCAACCAAGCGGTCCGTTGTACCAGCCATTGCGGATACAAATACCGAAACCTGATTTCCGGCGTCTACTTCTTTTTTAACACGGTTTGCTACATTTCGAATTCGATCTAAATCCGCAACAGAGGTTCCGCCAAATTTCATGACAATTCGCGACATAAAATAATTCTCTTAACTTATAGTTTTTCATAAAAAATAATCTGAGCCTTACATATATGCTTATAGGTGCTTGAAGCAAGTGCGGACTTGTATATATTATGCAATTATTCGTTTTTTTATCAAAAGAGGCCAAGATGGCACCTGAAAATACCCAAAGTACTGCTAAATCTGTTAATCCTGATGAAATTGCACATTTTTCATCGATGGCTGAAACGTGGTGGGACCCAAATGGACCGTTTAAACCATTACATAAATTAAATCCAACGCGAATCGCATTTGTAAGAGATCAGATTTGCGCCCACTTTAAGAGAGATCCCAATGATGAGAAGCCACTAGCGGGCTTAAGAATTCTTGATATTGGTTGTGGTGGCGGACTGTTATGTGAGCCGATTGCACGACTTGGCGCAGAAATAATTGGCGCGGACGCGGCAGAAAAGAATATTAAAACGGCGAGTGTCCATGCAAAACAGATGGGATTAAATATTGATTATCGGCATATCACCGCAGAAGAATTAGCCGACCAAGGCGAGAAATTTGATGTCATCCTCAATATGGAAGTGATTGAACATGTGGCCGATATTGCTTCATTTTTAGATGCTTGCCATAAACTACTTAATAAAGATGGATGTATGACCCTCTCCACATTAAACCGGACAATGAAATCTTGGGTGATGGCCATAGCGGGTGCAGAATATATTTTAAGGTGGCTGCCGATTGGTACGCATGACTGGCAAAAGTTTTTAAAGCCTTCAGAGCTTTGTGAGCATGCCAAAAAAAGTGGTTTTTCAATTAATATCATTCAAGGCATGGTTTATAATCCATTAGGAGGAACTTGGTCATTGAGCAACAATGATTTTTCTGTCAATTACGTTGCACTCGCGGTTAAAAATAATGAGCGATAAAGTCAACTTTAAATCTATGCGCTTATGGTCACCGAGTGGCGAGATTAAAGAGGATAGACCACTTACAGAAGAAGTTCCGGTTGTTCTTGAATATAACTGTGTCACCTTTGCCGTAATGATGGCGTCGCCATCTGACTTAGTAGATTTTTCTTATGGTTTTAGCTTAACAGAAGGTATCATTGAAAAAGAAAGCGATATTATTTATTCGCAAATCAAAGACGCACCAAAAGGAAAAATTGCGGCCATTGAAATAAATGCGCAAGCCTTCTACCGCCTTGAAAAATATAATCGTACCCTTTCCGGGCGCACGGGGTGCGGTCTTTGTGGGGTTGATAAATTAGAGCATGCCATCAAGGACTTGCCGAAAATTACTTCCGATTTTAAAATCAATGCTAACCTCATTCATAACGCGATGAATTCACTTAAATCGCAGCAACACTTAAATAAAGAAACCGGCGCCCTTCATGCAGCTGCCTTTGCTGATCATACGGGTCATATTATCGCAATAAGAGAAGACGTCGGCAGGCATAATGCACTGGATAAATTAATCGGTCATTTAATCAGAAATAATATCGACCCTTCAAATGGTTTTGCACTTATCACAAGCCGTTGTAGCTTTGAAATGGTTCAAAAATGTGCTTTATTTGGAATTCCTATCGTCGCCGCCGTATCTGCGACTACGGGTCTTGCCTTTTCTCTTGCTGAACAGTCTGGTATTGCCCTTATCGCATTTGCGAGAAAAGAGGGCTTAAATATTGTCAGTGATATTGCAGATCGAATTATAAAATAAAACGACTTTCGGCGACTTTTATATCTTCACGTGTATTAATATTAAAAAATGGATCAGGGTTTTCTGTCCATCGACATTCAATATAATCCAACTTTTTTATCAATTTCATTAAAGTATATTCACCACTTTCAATTGACGTCTTGACGTCATTTATGATCGATACATCCCATAACCCCAAAACTGGATGAAGGCGGCCCCCTGAGCAGGCTATAACACAAGAGCTATCTTTAATTCCTAATAATTTTTCTACAAAATCATACGGTATAAATGGTGTGTCGCAAGGTACAGTGACTATTTTTCGATAATCATTTTCCAGGGCATATTTTAGGGCTGAATAAATACCGCCAATGGGGCCAAGATGACTTTCTTGATCAGGCACAACTTTAAATCCTTCAAGGATATTCGGATCCTGAGCATTAATGATGAGGTTTGTGACCTGAGGAGAAAGACGTTCCGAAATATGATTTATAAGTGTTTTACCACCAACCGAAATTCCGTATTTATCAATGCCATCCATGCGCCTCGATTGTCCTCCAGCGAATATTACACCGAGAAGACTGGAAACATTATTCATAAATGATCCTTAGTGGACTAGCTATCTAGTTTATCAGAGCCCGGGACAGGCAAGATATCGATCCCTTCTTCGATGAGCTCTTCTGTCTCACGAATAGTTGTCTCGCCATAAATGCCACGCTTTTCACTATCCCCATAGTGAATTTTACGGGCTTCTTCAGCAAAGTTGTTTCCAACATATTCGCACGACTTTTCAACCTGTCGACGGAATTTTGCCATCGTATTATGCATATGATCTAAAGCACGTTTAACATCTTCAGGACTGACTTGGCTGTCCTCAGGGGAATGCGCGCTCACCATAACACGCTGCTGATCTACATTGATATTGAGCTCTTCCAAGCCAACTTTGTCAGACGAAGGAGTCGGTGCAATGTTTGGGGCCATTAAAGATTTTGAAATTTTTGTGCAACCGCAAAGCGGGCATTCAATCAGATGATCTTCTGCTTGTTTCTCATAGGCTTCATTATTTTGAAACCACGCTTCAAAAATATGGCCGTCACTACATTTGATATCAAATAAAATCATAATATTTCTAACTACTTATGATGGCTTATACAATTTGGCCAACTTTAAAACTCAAGACAACTCTTTACTAAGTTTTCTTTATAACAACTTTTTGATCATGGGTCAAAGAAGCAATGCGATTTCTTGCCTCATCCACTTTTCCAATATCAATTTCCGCAATTGAGACACCAACCCCATCGCCACCATCACAGACAACTTCGCCCCATGGGTCAATCACAAGCGAATGTCCATAGGTCTTTCTGCCGTTTTTATGTTCACCAACTTGCGCCGGTGCAAAGACATAGGCTCCATTTTCGATTGCTCTGGCTTTTAGCAATGTATGCCAATGCGCTTTACCAGTAACATAGGTAAACGCAGAAGGAACCGTTAACATGGTTGCCCCTGCCTTAGAAAGCATCCTGTATAAATAGGGAAAGCGAAGGTCATAACAAATTGATAAGCCAACTTTTCCCCAAGGCAATTGAGCAATGACGGCCTCTTGGCCCGCTTGATAAGCGTTTGATTCACGGTAAGCCTTATCCCCTGGGATATCCACATCAAACATATGAATTTTATCATATGTTACGCATTTCTCGCCCTCAGGCGAAAAAAGAAAGCATCTATTGGCAGCCTTATCACCATTTTTTATGGCAATCGATCCAATCAGGAGCCAAATTTCAAGCTCTTTAGCAAGAGACGCAAAATAACGCCACGATGTATCATCTTCTTCAACGCTAATTTTTTCCATCACCTGTTTGGTGCCAAAATCCAATAGTGTTGTCATTTCAGGGGTTAAGACAAAATCTGCGCCTTTTAACGCCGCATCACGGATAAGCGTTTCAGCCATTGAAACATTATCAGCAATGACATCATTAGATGTCATTTGCACAAGGCCAACTTTAAATTTTTGTCGATTTTCCACCATGTCTTAGGGGTAACATACCCTTTTCTGAATTACTATTGACTTAGCAGCGCATCAAGATGGCCGGCGCGGTCTAATGCATATAGATCATCACTGCCACCAATGTGATCGCCATTAATGAAAATTTGCGGCACCGTTCTCGCACCGTTGCTACGTTTTTCCATTTCCGTTTTATATTCATCTTTTGACCAAATGTTAAACTCTTGGAATTCTTTTCCTTTGCTGTTTAATAGTTGTTTTGCCATTGAGCAAAAACCACATCCTGGGCGAGTATAAATTACAATATCAGTCATAAGTAAATTCCATTCAAGCTTAATAATTGAATGATATATAGGACATCTTCTTTAGATTACAACCATAAACAAATCATTTTGCAGTAACCGGCGAAATCACACGAAATACTGTTAACAAATAGACCTTCTTCGCACCGGCTTTTTTCAGGGCTTTAGCACAATTATCTGCGGTTGATCCTGTCGTATAAACATCATCAACTAATACGATATTTTTATCTTTTAAATCGACACCTAACGTGGCCTTAAAAACCCCCTTAACATTTTGAGACCTTTTCTTCAGATTCCCTTGCTGAGGAGGAGTATTTTTAATACGCTCCAACGCCTCTGGATAATGGAAAAGACCTGTTTTACGTGCCAAACTCTCAGAAAGCAGCGCTGATTGATTATATCGCCTGCTTATAAGACGTTTTTTATGAAGAGGAACCGGAACAAGGATATTCGCATCATATCAGAAATCATATCCGGCTTGATAGAGTAATTTGGTAAAATACTGTGTATATTCTGTCCTGTCTTGATGTTTGAATCCTAAAATCATTGATCTGCTCTCATCATCATATCTGAGGGCGGCGTTAGCCTTATCAAACGAATGAGGGGATTTTTGGCATGCCGCACAAAATGTTTCACCAAGAACCGAATAATCATTTCCAAGTTCGCTGCCAAAAGGGAAACCACAGCACGCACATTTCGGATCCGAAATAAATATAAATCTTTCCAACAATCTGGACATATATTATGAGCATCTACAACCCGAGAGCCGCATTTGAGGCATTTTGGCGGTAACAAAATATCTAATACCATTTGGCCAGTACGGTGAATGTATGGAATAATTCTTTTTATTCCCCCCATAGACAATTGTTTCTTTTCGTTTGTCTTTAGAAATGCCATATAAGTACTATGACCGAAAAAGCAGATAAGAAAAAGTCAAAATTTAAATCACCCAATATGGACGCAACAATATTTAATCGCGACCTTTTGAGGTTAAGGCGTGATAAAACGGCTGGTCAATTTGAAAATCACGCCTTTTTGCTTAAAGAGGTCACAGAAAGGCTTCTCGATAATCTTGATGACATCAAAAGGGACTTCCGTAAAGTTCTCAACATTGGTGGGCATCACCAACTCATGCAAAAATATTTTGATAATGCTTTGTTGATTGATCAAGATTTATCTTTTCATAAAATTTCAGCATTAAAAAAACCTGTTATTCAAGCCGATGAAGAGTTTCTTCCCGTCAAAAACAATTCCCTTGATCTTATTTTCTGCGCCTTAAACCTGCATTGGATCAATGATTTACCCGGTGCATTAGTGCAAATATTTAATAGTCTTAAGCCAGATGGGCTTTTTATTGGGGCGTCACTCGGGGGAGAAACACTATTTGAACTGCGCGCCTCTATGATGAAAGCGGATATTGAACGATTAGGCGGCATTAGACCGCATGCGTCCCCACTCATGGACGTTCGGGACGCCGGCGGTTTATTACAGCGTGCAGGCTTTACTCTGCCTGTCGTCAATACGGAACGTATAACTGTAGCCTATTCAAGTGCCTTTGCTTTAATGAAAGAATTAAAGGGGATGGGCGAAAATAATGCACTCATCAAAGGTTATAAAGGTCTGACCACCGCTGCACATATGATGAGAGTAGCGGAAATCTATTCCGAAGACTTTGCCAATGAAGACGGAAGAATTCCCGTCACATTCGATATTTTATATTTCCAAGGGTGGTCCCCCCATGAAAGCCAACAAAAGCCATTGAAACCCGGTTCAGCGAAAATGTCCTTAAAAGACGCGCTTGGAAAAACCCCACCGACCCAAAACGAAGAACCATCATAGAAAATCACGGATCATCGCGAGCAGTGGCTTATCCGCAGGCGGCATTGGATACTCCTTAAGTTCATTAATTTTGACCCATTTCAAGGCTTGGCCCTCTTTAGCGGTCACAAATCCATCCCACTTACGGCATAGAAAAACTGGCATCAATAAATGAAAATCATCGTAACGATGTGATGCAAATGTAAATGCGGCAAGACAACTTTCCGTGGTATCAATACCCAATTCTTCTTTTAATTCTCTAATAAGAGCGCGTTCAGGCGTTTCGCCCGGTTCAATTTTACCCCCAGGAAATTCCCAAAGACCCGCCATATTTTTGCCTTCGGGGCGTTGCGCAATTAGTATTCTTCCGTCTACATCAACCATTACGACAGCCGAAACCGTAATAAGTTTTACCGGATCTGTCGGCCATCCACCAGGAGGGTCAGGACAAAATTCATTCATAAGCTTTCCTAACTTCTATAATCTGCATTGATGGTAATATATTCATGGGTTAGATCACACGTCCACACGGTCGATTGACCCCTCGCGATACCGACATCTAAAGCGATATCAATTTCCTGTCCTTTTAGGTGCGACGTACAATAGTCTTCATCATATCCGTCCACGGCCATGCCGCTTTCAGTTACTTTTTGCCCACCGATAGTAATATTCAATTTATCACGATCCGCTTTTTCACCTGCTTTACCCACCGCCATTACAATACGCCCCCAATTTGCGTCTTCTCCTGCTATCGCGGTTTTTACCAATGGTGAATTCGCGATGCTTAACGCGATTTTTTTGGCTGCACTATCATTTTCCGCGCCGGTTACGTTAATGCTAATAAATTTACTGGCGCCTTCGCCGTCGCGAACAATTTGATGAGAGAGATCAAGCATTAGTTCGGTAAGCTTTTTCTTAAAATCATTTAATCTTTCATCCGCAATGTCATTGATAGGGTTTTCTTTACCCGTTGCAAAAAGTAAAACGGTATCTGAGGTCGAAGTATCACTATCTACGGTAATACTATTGAAGCTTTCATCACATGTTTCTTTTAAAAGCATCTGTAGGACATCTTGTTCAATCGCCGCATCAGTGAAAATAAAGCCTAACATTGTCGCCATGTCAGGGGCAATCATTCCGGAACCCTTAGTAATACCATTGATCGTAACCTTTTGATCACCAATCATTGCCGTTTTTGTTGAAAGTTTCGCAAATGTATCCGTTGTCAAAATGGCTTTAGCAGCAGTATTCCAGTTGTTTTTCGCTAAATTTTGACTTGTATCTCCAATATGCGCAATGATCCGCTTTTCATCAAGCACCTCACCTATCACACCTGTTGAAGCGACATAAACTTCTTCTTCTTCGCAATTAAGCTCATCCGCAACGGCTTTAATCGTCGAAAACATGGCGTTATCACCCGCCGTACCTGTAAAAGCATTGGCATTGCCCGCATTAACAAGCAATGCTTTTGCTTTTTTATTTTTCGATACTATATCTCTACACCAGCCAACCGGCGCAGAAAAACATTTAGATGTAGTAAACACGCCTGCAATTACTGCTCCGTCAGGGATAGAAATTAACAATAAATCGTCTCGTCCTTTATATTTCATTTCCGTTGCAGCCGTACCTATTAGGACACCGTCAAGTTCGGGTAGAGTCGGAATATGAGTAGGGGCTAATGGAGACTTTTTGGTCATATTAAATACCGTCAATTATTAAGGATTATGAATTTATTCCTTATATAGGCCTTGAAATAACGCTATGTCCATATTTTCTCTTAAAAATTTCACTATTATATCCATCAAACATTGACAGATGGCACGGACAATCTTATGTCTGCTACTCATATATATTGATTAAAAATGAACGGTTAGCAAAAACACGCGACCGCATGGGAAAAAATAATGCTGGGATTTTCGAATATTGCCAAAAAGATTTTTGGTACATCAAACGAAAGATATCTTAAAAGCCTTGAGCCACGCATCAAAGCAATCAACGCCCTAGAACCCGAAATTCAAGCCCTTAGTGATGACGAACTAAAAGGTAAAACGGCTGAATTCCGAGAGCGTCTCGAAAAAGGTGAAAAGCTTGACAATCTTCTCGTAGAAGCCTTCGCAGTTGTACGAGAAGCGGCTATTCGTACCTTAGGACAACGCCATTATGATGTTCAACTTATCGGTGGTATCGTTCTTCATGAAGGCCAAATCTCAGAAATGAAAACGGGTGAGGGTAAAACACTCGTTTCCACCTTGGCAGGTTATTTAAATGCCTTACCCGGAAAAGGTGTTCACATCGTCACCGTCAATGATTATTTGGCCAGCCGTGATGCCGAATGGATGGGGCAGGTTTATCGTTTTCTTGGTATGACCGTTGGTTGCATTATTCCCAATATCCCTGATCAAAACCGCAAAGAAGCCTATGCCTGTGATGTTACATACGCGACCAATAATGAGCTTGGGTTCGATTATTTGCGCGATAACATGAAATTTCATAAAGATGCGATGGCGCAGCGCGACCCATATTTCGCTATTGTCGATGAGGTGGACAGTATTTTAATTGATGAAGCCAGAACACCCTTAATTATTTCCGGCCCCACAGAAGACAAATCCGAACTTTATGTTTCTATCGATAAAATCATCCCTGAGCTAAATGATGAAGATTATGAAGTAGACGAAAAGAGCCGCAGTATATCCTTGACCGAAGAGGGAATGGAGCATTTGGAAGAAGTTCTTAAAAACGCTGGATTGATAGAAACGGATAATCTATATGATTATGGTAATGTGGCCGTTGTTCATCATGTTAATCAGGCTCTTAAAGCCCATAAATTATTCCATTCTGAAAAAGATTATATTGTAAAGGGTAGCGACGTTATTCTCATCGACGAGTTTACAGGGCGCATGATGGATGGACGCCGCTTATCAGAGGGTCTCCATCAGGCGATTGAAGCCAAAGAAGGGGTAGAAATCCGCACTGAAAACCAAACGTTGGCATCGGTCACATTCCAGAATTATTTCCGTCTTTATGAAAAATTATCAGGCATGACAGGTACGGCGGCGACAGAAGCAAATGAATTTGCCGATATTTATGGACTAGGCGTTGTAGAAATTCCAACAAATATTGACATCAGCCGTGTGGATGATGACGATGAAATTTATCGTACCGCAGAAGAAAAATATGCTGCAATCGTTGACCGTATTGAAGAATGTTATAAAACACGTCAGCCAATATTGGTCGGTACGGTCAGTATTGAAAAGTCAGAATATCTTGCGGATATGCTTAAGAAACGCAAAGTAAAGCATAACGTTTTGAATGCAAAATTCCATGAAGAAGAAGCATACATCGTCAGTCAAGCCGGTCGAGAAGGTGCCGTAACAATCGCAACCAATATGGCTGGTCGAGGAACCGATATTCAGCTTGGCGGCAATGTTGATATGAGGATTGAGCGTGAAATCACGGAAGAAGATGAGAAAAAACGACAAAAGCATATCGAGAAAATTGAAGCTGAAATAGACGAAGAAAAAAAGCGTGTCATTGAACTAGGTGGTTTATTCGTATTGGGCACAGAACGCCACGAAAGCCGAAGAATTGATAATCAGCTTCGCGGCCGTGCCGGTCGTCAAGGTGATCCGGGGTATTCACAGTTTTATTTAAGTATGGAAGACGATCTTATGCGCATCTTTGGTGGTGAGCGCATGGACGGGTGGATGCAAAAACTAGGCTTCGAAGAAGGGGAATCGCTTAAGCACCCTTGGCTTAATCGTGCCGTTGAAAAATCTCAAGAAAAAGTTGAAACGCGAAATTACGACATCCGGAAAAATCTTCTTAAATTCGATAACGTCATGAACGACCAGCGTAAAGCAATCTATGAGCAGCGCCGAGAGGTCATGAATGAAGAGAATTTGGAAGAAACCATTGCCGATATGAGAGAACATTTAATCGAAGATTTGATCAACAACCATATCCCACCGCGCAGCTATCCAGATGACTGGGATACAAAAGGGTTATCCATAGAATCAAAACGTATATTTACAACTGATTTTGGTTTAGATGAATGGGCAAAAGAAGAAGGAATAGAAAACGAAACATTTCATGACCGATACTTAGATGCCGCCGATCGTTTTATGGCATCACGTTCAGCTGATATCGGGCCCGATATAATGCGTCAATTAGAGCGCTCAATTTTGCTTCAATCAATTGATAGTCATTGGAAAGAACATCTTGCGCAACTGGACCATCTGCGTCAAGTTATCCAGCTGCGTGCTTATGGTCAGCGTAATCCACTCGATGAATATAAGACAGAATCATTTTCAATGTTCGAAAACATGCTTTCTACAACGCGCGATAATGTGGCCATGCTACTCGCCCATGTAGAATTAAGACGTGAAGACGACATTCCAGACCTTGCTGAGCCAGACCGTGGAAGCATGAGCGAAAACCACGCATCAAATGCACCCGCTAGCGCGGCAGATATTAAGGCGTGGAAAAATACACCTCGAAATGCCGATTGCCCGTGCGGCAGCGGTAAAAAGTATAAGCATTGTCATGGTCAAGTTATGCCTAAGGTTGGCCGCAATGATGCTTGTCCTTGTGGAAGCGGAAAGAAATATAAGCACTGCCACGGTGCCTTATAATTTAATAGAATGAAAAAATAAAAAAGCGCTGAAAAATATTCAGCGCTTTTTCTTAACCCTGCCGTACTTTTTTATAAAGCAACATTACCCATATTGAGAAACTTTTCATTTCTTAATTCTTTAATTTTATCAGCACTCATGGCTGAAAGTTCCATCAAAGCGTTATCTAAAGATTTCTCAACCGCCTTCATTGTCTTTTCATGGTCACGATGAGCGCCGCCAATTGGCTCTGCAATCACTTCATCGACAACTTCGAGCTTATGTAAATCCTGAGCGGTAATTTTAAGAGCGTTTGCCGCATCTTCTGCTTTTTCATTGGTGCGCCATAAAATTGATGCGCAGCCCTCTGGCGAAATCACACTATAAACGGCATGTTCCATCATCAAAACCTTATTACCGACGGCAAGCGCCACCGCTCCTCCAGAACCACCTTCACCGATAATAACGCTAATAAGCGGCACTTTAACAGCGAGGCATGCTTCTGTAGAGCGTGCAATTGCTTCTGCCTGACCACGCTCTTCAGCTCCCACACCCGGATAGGCACCCGCTGTATCAACAAACGTAATAATGGGAATATTAAACTGACTGGCCAGTTCAAAAAGGCGTATGGCTTTTCGAAATCCTTCTGGACGCGCCATTCCAAAATTATGTTTAATGCGACTTTCCGTATCATTACCTTTTTCATGGCCAACAACCATAACCGATTGACCCTTAAACCTTCCAATACCGCCAATAATCGCATGATCATCTGCAAACCCACGATCGCCAGAGAGAGGCATAAAGTCTGTGAATAAATTTTTTATATAATCTGAAAGATGAGGGCGATCAGGATGGCGTGCCACTTTGATTTTATCCCAAGATGATAAACTTGCGTATGTACTACGCAACAATTTATCAAGCTTGGTTTCTAGGCTCGCCACTTCTTCAGCAATGTTCTTTTCGTCTCCACTCTCAAGAGACTTCACATCACGAATACGGCTTTCCAGTTCGGCAATGGATTTTTCAAAATCTAAATATGTTTGCATTAAATATGACTTTACTCTTATTGTTCGCAAAAATTTCTTATACCCTTAAGCAACTCAAAAGGCGACTAAAAAATTTGACCTCTGGCGATTCAATCAGTTACTCGCTAATGGGTGTTTTGATTGAACCAATGTTTTAAGACGCTCCTCTAATACATGCGTGTATATTTGTGTCGTACTAATATCAGCGTGACCCAACATTTTTTGAACGGCCCGCAAATCAGCGCCATTTGAAAGCAGATGAGTTGCAAAAGCATGCCTTACCACATGAGGAGAAAGCCGAGAAGGTGGTATTCCTACACTTTGCCCTAACTCTTTTAAAGATTGTGAAAAACGATGGCGTGTTAAATGGCCTAGTTTCCCCCTTGAGGGGAAAAGCCATTTTTGCGTATTTGCAAATTTATTTTTCCCTTTAGAGTCTTTGGCTGCTTTCATTGCGTTAATATAATGGTCAACTGCGTCTATCGCTCTTTGGCTTAAAGGCACCAATCGCTCTTTGTTTCCTTTTCCTATGACATATATATAAGGCTCCCCACTTCTAAAAGCCGTAAGAGGAAGACTTACGAGCTCAGAAACACGCAATCCTGTTGCATAAAGCAATTCGAGAAGCGCACAAAGTCTAAGGTCATTCACGTGACAGCTTTTCTTTGAGTTATTAATGGCTTTATCTAATAAGAGATTTACTTCTTTTTCACTTAAGAGCTTCGGCAATGACTGTCCTGTTTTTGGGCTGTCAAAGTCTAAAGTTGGATTGTCTGTCCTCACGCCTTCAGCATAAAGAAATTTATAAAACTGACGTAAACAAGATAATTTTCGCGCTGCTGTACTCGCTGCAAACCTTTGTTTTTCTAGGTACCTTAAATAATTACGAAGATCATCGGGTGTTGCGTTTAGTAAATCAGACTTTGTATTTTCTAAAAATAATTCAAGGTCTTTCCGGTAGCTCTCAAGTGTGTTTAAAGAAGCCGCCCTTTCCGTCAAAATCATCTCTAGAAAGAGTTCTATTAGACTTTGATCATTCATTTTATTATCCAGAATTGGCGCTAAAAATCATTTTGCACTAGCGATTCTAAAATTACCGCTCGCGCTTCTCTCTCAAGGCCAAAGCTTCTTAAAATCCGCACAATAGTTCCAATGCCAGAAGGGTCAAGATATCCCGGACCTTCATCACCCATTGCAATAAGGCTTAATATAATTGCTTCCGCCGGTTTATTTTCACCAACGGCACGAATCATTTCACGCCAAACACCATATGAAATGGATGCCACATTTTCGAGTTGGTTGTTACTCACCAATTCTGCCCATTTCTCTTCGGAGACGCGGTGACCTGATGCTTCCGCCATTACATAAAATAATGTGGCGCGACCATCGCGATTTTCAGGCGATAAAACCATTTGCCCATTCCACCATAAGTCAAGAATGTCATCTGACCACGGTACAGAGTTACTTTCATCCGTTAACACGAATAAAGGCCAAATATTTATTAATGCTCTCGTCGCATCAGCATTGCCGCCCACGGCAGAACGGCGGACAAAATCATACCATTCGCGGGCGCGCTCGTATTCACCGGCAAGCAATAATCCTCTAGAAATATGGTGTGCATGATTAATCATTCGAGGAGCGGGATTGATAGATTTCAAAGTTTCGCTATTCAATTGGGCTTTTCGAGACATATCGTTTTTTAGCGCCGCTCTTTTCCAGATGGCCTCTAATGTTTCTGCTTTACCAACATCTATTGCTTGTCGCGCTGCAGACTGGAACAACAAAACATCGGCCAAAGGACGTTCATCAAATTCTGCCATACGCACAGCATTTTGATATTCCATTTGACTAAATTCTTGTAGATCGTAAATGCTTTTAAGAACATCCGTAGCGACACCACCGGACTGGTTGCTTTTTATGGCTGCTTGAAATCTGTTTTCGGCTTGAATATTAGGGTTTATTACCATTGCACTAAGAATAAGCGGCGAGCTATTTTCAATTAATTGAGCATCAATCGGCTGATCGAGCAGAGAAAGCATTGTATAATTGAGCGGATCAAGTTCCGTCAAGCCTGCGCTCATAAAAGTAAGGCGCCTAGATGGTTCTTCCATAAGTTTATTGGCTAAATCAAGAAAGACAAAATCAATTTGATCTTGTTCCCGAAGCATATCTAGGGCGATTTGCGCACCAGATTCATTCTCTTGCATAATGCGGCAAAAAACGGTCATTTTTGACCAAAAAATATCTTCATTATTAGTTTGTCTATTTAATGAGCCAGAAGCGCGTGCCTTTAAATTAGACATTTGACAAGCGCCAAGCAAATCACCGCCCAATAACAGTATTTCGGCATTTTTCTGGTTCGCTTCAAGCGTTTCATCGGGCATATTTTGAATGAATAGAACTAAATCTTCTAAATTACCCCGCTCAATCAGTTTTGATGTTCTTAAATTAATAAATCTTTTAAAAAGTCTCTCATCAAAAGATATTACAGGATTTTCTTCGATTTCATCTTCTGCGGTTAAGGGTTTAATATCAAGCGGCACTCCCGTAGGGGCTGTTGTCACAGAAAGCAGAAGTTTTCTTGCAATTTCATCCATCACAGGTGATTTGGAAGGTAGTTGCAGAGCTTCTAATAATTTTGTCACTTTTTCAATATCTGAAGGCTGCCAGATGTTTTTAGGAAGACCGCGCGTATTATTCAACGTGCCATAGGCCGATTTATCTTCAATTTCTAAAACTTCTTCTTCAGCCGCCAAGATATCTTCTGCTTGTTCGACGGAGCCAGCTAATTCACCGCTCGCTAAATTTAGCCTCTCTTCGGCCGCTTCAAGAATTTCACTTTCATCAGGGAAATAGGGGCCTGGAACATTTGCAGGAAATAAAATTGACCTTGGGTCCGCTGCAGCTTCTGCCGCTTCTTCAATCGCAGACACAACATCTGCATTTTCTCTCGCGTCCTGTACACGAATTTGTGCCGTCGACGCATTAATGGCGACAACAGAGGTTAACGTCGTAAATAAAAAATATTTAATAGAAGCATTCATCAACATTAACAGTCCAATTATTTATTGCGGGAACATATCATCAGGAAGGGTTTTTTCCACCCGTTCACTAGGGGCAGGGATATCCGCTGTCATTAGATAAATGCCTGCACCAACAAGTCCTAGCACAATTAAAATAATAAGAAATAGCCATATTTTTGCCATTGGTAAATTGACCTCAGTAAGAATATAAAAAGAATTGTTTAAAATTATGCAACATACTAACCTCGTCACGGTCGAACGTAAAGTGCGCTTTGAAACTCATTGAAAAATATGTTTATTTCGTGGCTAATTAGGCGAAACACATGTAAATAGAAGAAATAATGAATAATTTTATTAGAAAAAGAAAAAAAAGCCTCGCACCACGCTTAAGATACCCCTTGAGAAAAAGTATCTCTCTTGTGGGATTGATGGGCAGCGGAAAAACAACTATTGGTGTGCGCCTCGCCAGACGTTTACATATAAAATTTATGGATAGTGATCAGGAAATTGAAGCCGCTGCTGGGCACACGGTAAGTGAAATTTTCGAAAAATTCGGCGAAGAAGATTTTAGAAAAGGTGAACGTAAAGTCATTAATCGCCTTATCACACAAGATAAAAAAATTGTCCTCGGCACTGGTGGTGGTGCATTTATGGATCCGAAAACACGCGGCCGACTGAAACGACAAACAATTGTTATTTGGCTTAAAGTTGATGTGGATTTACTCGTTGAGCGAACATCAAAAAGGGATACGAGGCCGCTACTTAAAAAAGGGAATCCAAGAAAAATTTTAACCAATCTGGCTAATGAACGGTATCCCGTCTATGAAGAAGCGCATATTGTGGTCCAAAGCGGCCAAGGGCCACATGATAAGGTTGTAAATGATATTATTTGGAAACTAAACAAATATTTAGCCATAGAAAAAAAGAAATATCAAAAAAGGCAAGCGCGACTAAAAGCGCGCGCTGCGGCAAAAAGTGATAACAAAAATCAGAAAACAAACGTTGGAAGCAATGAAAAAAACGACAGTTGATCTAGGCGCAAGAAGCTACGAAATCCTTATCGGTGAAAATATCATTGATGAGACTGCGTCATATATTAGTCCTCTTTTGAATAGGCCACGCACAGTCATAATTACTGATGAAAATGTTGCGAAACATCAATTGTTGCGTCTTGAAGAAAAATTGAATAAGAATAATATTCAATTTGAGACCATTGTTTTGCCAGCCGGGGAAGCGACCAAATCCATGGAAATGTTCAATTCGCTTCTTGATCAACTGTTAAGCATGAGACTAGAGCGCAGCGATACCATTATTGCCCTAGGCGGTGGCGTTATTGGCGATCTTGTTGGGTTTGTTGCCAGCGTTTATTTACGTGGCATTGATTTCATCCAAATTCCCACGACGTTACTAGCACAAGTGGACAGTTCCGTAGGCGGCAAAACAGGTATCAATAGCAAATATGGCAAAAATTTAATTGGCGCCTTTCATCAACCAAAGCTGGTTTTGATTGATGTTACCACGCTAGAAACCCTAGAAAAGCGCCACATAATCGCTGGTTATGCCGAGGTGGTTAAATACGGCTTGATAAATGACGCGGACTTTTTTAATTGGCTCAAAGAAAATGGCGAAGCACTCATTTCTGGCCCTACCTATAAATGCAGGGCACTCAGAACGAAGGCCATCTTAAAAAGCTGTGAAGCAAAGGCTGCAGTGGTTGCAGAAGATGAAAAAGAAGCTGGTTCTCGTGCCCTCCTTAATTTAGGGCATACTTTTGGTCATGCCCTTGAAGCAGAAAACGGCTATAATGATAATCTTTATCATGGCGAAGCGGTTGCAATGGGTATGATTATGGCATTTGATTTATCAGAAAAAATGGGCCTTTGTGAAAAAGAAGAATGCGACCAAATTCGTCTTCATTTTGATACTATCGGCGCACAAAAAGCATCAGCATTTAACTTTGATGTTGATAAACTCTTGCACCATATGAAGGGCGACAAAAAAATGTCCGATGGGAAACTGACTTTTGTTATTGCCCGCGGCATCGGAAAATCATTCCTTTCAAAAGACGTTGATATGGAAGATGTCAAAGCCGTATTAAAAAGCGCTTTAAAAGGATAATTTTCAGAAATGGAAACAGAGCTTATCATTGCATTGGTGTCTATCATCCTCCTGATTGTTTTTTCAGGGTTCTTTTCTGGATCGGAAACCTCCTTAACGGCGACATCAGCATCTAATATGCACAAACTGTCAAAAGAAGGAAATGCTAAAGCGGGCCTAGTCGAAAAACTGATGTCTGATCCGGAAAGCTTAATTGGCGCTATTCTGCTTGGAAATAACCTCGTTAATATTTTAGCGTCAGCACTTGCTACCTATATTTTCATTGAGTTTTTTGGCGAAATTGGCGTGGTCTATGCCACATTTGCCATGACTGCTTTAGTGCTCATCTTTGCAGAAGTGATGCCAAAAACCTATGCCATCTCTAATCCGGAAAAAGTTGCATTAAAAGTAGCACCCACCATCAATGTCTTGGTGAAGCTTTTAGCCCCAATAGTGAGACTTATACAATTAATTGCCCGTATTACACTAAGATTATTCGGCATTAATACGCGTGATAATCAGAAAGTTTTAAGTCCTCATGATGAGATAAGGGGCGCCATTGATTTACAAGCACATGAAGGCGGTATCTTTAAAGAACATAAAGATATGTTGGCCGGGATTTTAGATCTAGACGATATTACGGTCGAAGACGTGATGGTTCACCGCAAAAATGTAGAGACGATAAATGCCGCTGACGACATAAAAGATATTTTTGAACAAATTATTAAAAGTTCTTACACCCGTCTGCCAATGTGGGAAGAAAATCAAGATAATATCATTGGTGTCGTTCATGCTAAAGATGTTTTAAGAAGCACAAAACAAAATAAAGAAGATTTTGACCATGCGGCACTAAGAGAAATTGCCATTAAACCTTGGTTTGTTCCAGAAACGACAACGCTTCGTGATCAATTAAAAATGTTCCTCTCACAAAAAGCTCACTTTGCGCTCGTTGTAGATGAATATGGCGCACTGATGGGGGTAATCACATTAGAAGATATTTTAGAAGAAATCGTAGGCGATATTGCCGATGAACATGATACGATCAACAGTGACATTAAAATTCTTAAAACGGGTGCCGTAGTAGTAGAGGGTTCCATGCCAATTCGTGATTTGAACAGACAGTTTAATTGGAATTTAAGCGATGAAGAGGCCACTACAATCGCCGGATATGTTATTGATGAAGCTGAAATTATCCCACTACCCGGTGAAAAATATAAAATCAGTGATTTCACCTATGAAATATTAAAAAGAAGAAGAAACCAAATCACGCTTATCAAGATTTATCCTCCTGATGAAAATGACGATTAATCTTTCTTTTTTATAATATTTAACATTTCTTCAATCTGGCTTTGTTTCATATTTCTAATTTCTCGGTTTAAGAGATTAACCAGTTCTGTTGCTTCGGCGCTTAATCCAGAAGTATTCACCACCATACGGGGGTGAGAAATACGCGCCAAGCTTTCCAGCTCTTCTGCTTCGTCCCATATAATATTAAAAAAGCTGATAATTTGCTGAATTAGCGGCCAAGAAGGGCGGCCACGATGACCATGTTCTAAGGCCGATAAATAAGCCGGACTAATGGCAAGTTTTTTTGCCATTTGTTTTTGGCTAATGCCGCGTTCTTTTCTAAGTTCTCTTACTTTTTCACCAAACGGGGTCATGTCAACCTCTTTAAAATAACATAAAGCGCACCGCCCCCGCCATCAGAAGGCTGCGCATCTTGAAAGGAGACAACCATATGTCGCATGGTACCACCGGAAAGCCACATCGGGACCTCACGCTTTAAAACACCATGACCATTTTCAAAGTCACGAAATCGATATGAGTCATACTCTCTTTTAGGGCCTCCTTTGCCAGTAATCACTAATATAACGCGCTTTCCAGAACGTTGCGCCCTTTCTAAATATTTATGAAGCTTTTCATGTGCCTCTGCACATGTCATGCCATGCAGGTCAATCTTACCTTCTGGCTTTATTTTGCCGCCTTTAAGCTTTTTGGACCAATTTTGATCTTTATCTTTTAACGTTTCATGATTGGAAAATTGTATGAAGGCCTTTTTAGGAGCTGGAGCTTTTTTCGGAACTTGAACATCAAACCTTTTTTGATGGCTTGCGGAAGTCTTGTTATCATGGAGATCGGGCATTATCATAACAGACGATAGTTTTTCGACATCACGCGTATAGCGCTGCCAAAGTTTTTTTTCCTCTTCCGTTAATTTGCGCTTCGTCATTATTTCTCAAGCTCTTTAGTCAAAGCATGTGCAACGTTTTTTGGCACCAATAAATAATATGTGCCTTTATCTTTCATGGGGCCTGCTTTTTTTTCTGCTTCGTCGCCGATCCCCCAATAAACATCACCGCGCACTTTCCCCTTTATGGCACCGCCTGTGTCCTGGGCGATGACTAATCTGTTTAAATGAGAAATGCGCTCAAGGTTTTCTTTATCCGTTTCTTTTTCTTGATATGTTTCAAGCCATAAAGGCATTCCAAGTGGAATAAATTCACGGTCAACAGCAAGCGATCTACCCGGGGTTAATCCGACGCCTAGACTTCCAACCGGCTTGTCGCCCGTGCGTTCTTGAAAGAATACATAAGAGGGGTTTTTCCACATCAATTCATTTGACTTTTCCGGGTTCTGCGCCATCCAATCCAAGATCGCTTGTAATGACATATCCTCACGCGCAACATCACCGCTTTCAATTAAATATTGCCCAATCGCACGGTAAGGACGCCCATTGCGCTGCGCATATCCCAGGTGAACAACATCACCATCTTCAAGTTCAATAAATCCTGAACCTTGAATTTGAAGAAAAAAAGTTTCTTCCGGCTTTTCTAACCATACCAATTCTAAATCTTGATTTTCTAGCGCCCCCATATCAATTATTTTACGGTCTTTATAAGGAACAAACTTTCCCCCCGTCACTTCACCAACGATCGATCTACCGGAAAGCCTTTGATCAAAAAGACCTAAATTAATTGCTTGCAAATCTTCGGGCACTCCATAAAGCGGCGCCTTAAACTTATCCGTTCTTTCTCTTGAGCCTTTATAAAGCGGGGCATAATATCCTGTGAATAAACCATCTTCTGGCTCATAAAATGAAAGTGGAGAGAAGAATTCTTCAAAAAACCTCTTTGCTTTCTCGGATGATGGCATAGCCATCGCTAAAGCATCTTGGCAGGCCTCTTTCCAATCGAGCGCCACGCCAAACCCATTATATTCGCGGTCATCGGGATATTTAATCAGGCGCTCGCAAGAAATTTTAAACGATTGAAGAGCCTGGTCATGATCATCAATATTCCAACCCTCCAATTGATCAAATGATACGATCTTATACGTAGGAATTATTTGCACATCTTCTATAGGGGGACGCAAAACATAATATACAGAGAGACAAAACAACCCAAAAAGAAATGTAAGAGTTGATTTTTGTATCATTACGCTTTTCCATTCACCTTTAATAAATTTTTTAAGCTTCGCTGGTTGATACGAGAATCCAGTTTGGGTCTTTGCGTTTTACATCACGGCAGAAAGTCCAAATGTCAACAATGGGTGCTACTTTTTCAGCATCGCCATCAACAATATTCCCGTCCTGATCCTTAATTACAATTGTCATATGACTATTAAATCGCACAGTAAGTTCAGCCATAGAACCGTCGATACTTGCATCAACCAATTCTATCTTTTCTACATCCGCAAGATTATTCTCGAATATCTTACCTTCTTCTTTCATTGCTTTAATGGCATTATCAAATTCTTCACAAACGTCTTTACTTAAAAATTGTTTCAACGTCTGAATATCGCCTGACCAAAATGCGTTCAAAATCATACCGTACGCATATTCAGCACCGTCAAAAAAACTTGGGAGCGTAAACGATCGATCAAAACCATTTATTTGTTGCAAAACACTATAATGAGGCGACGACGGGCTTACGCCAATATCAGCAGACTTTTGAGCAGGAGTTTCTTTAGCGGCTTCGGCGCCAATACCATCACGTATCGGCACAATATTATCTTCTTCAGCTGTATTTTTTTCAGATGCGTTTTTTGGGTGGCTGTCTTGAAATGGGTTTTTGTTTTTATCTTCGTCTTTTCCATCATAGCCATCGCGTCGCCCTAAAGTGCGTCTTAATTGTAATATAATAAAGCCCGCAACGAAGGCGAAGATTATAAGAGAAAGACTTTCTGAATCGTTGTTCATTTTTTATCCTGAAAATGTTTTGGACTGATAATATAAACATCATGCCCTTGGCGTTTCTATATTTAATACTATATTAGATAAACCATCATGTATATATTATGAAACAATATTTCAACAATCTGGACTATTTATGCCATTAATATTTTTAATTACCTTTTTTACGGTAATCTATATGGAGTTTATTGTATTTGCTGAAGTCGCAGATGGAATAGGCACACTTTCAGCGCTCTTGTTAACGATCGTAACGGCCGTACTGGGGATTTATATCATTCGACAAGAAGGCTTAAAGGTTCTGTTGAATATGAAACAAACCGTTGATCGCGGTGATAGTCCAGTAAAAGACATGATTCATGGCTTCTTTCTGGCTGTCGCTGGTTTCTTTTTTCTAATGCCGGGTTTTATAACGGATTCAATTGCAATTTTACTAGCTATTGCACCAATTCGAGAAATGCTTGGTAATTCAATGGTAACCGCCGGCAAAAAAAATTATCAAACCCGCCCAAGATCATCACATTCAGGTGGAATTATCATTGATGGAGAGTTTGAGGAAGCTGGAGAATCAGATATATCGGACATCGAAAAAATTGAAGCCGATAATAAAAAGGAAGATGATATTTAAGCTTCTAGGCCTAAAAATAAGCAATATACCTTATTTTTAGCCACAATAACTTGTATCATGCGTAAAACCATGATAGCAGACGATTAAATTTTAGATTATTATTTTAGGAATAGACGAAATGTCAGATAATACAGAGCAAAATGATGCAGCCGCTGAAGCTGCCGGTAATGAAATTCAAATTACAATTCTAGGCCAATATATCAAAGACCTATCATTTGAAAACCCAACTCCAGCACAAACAATTCAGAAGCTTTCAACTGAACAGCCTTCTATGAACATAAATGTTAATTTAAATGCACAACAAGTTGGTGAAGACATATATGAAGTTGACCTAAAAGTTACGGCAACCGCGCAAGCAAACGAAGAAACAGCATTTGTTGCAGAACTTTTATATTCTGGCCTTTTCGGAATTAAGAACCTTCCTGAAAATCAATTACAACCATTCTTAATGGTTGAAGCACCTCGCCAAATCTTCCCATTTGCGCGCCGTATTTTATCTGATGTAACGCGCGATGGTGGTTTCCCGCCGCTTATGTTAGAGCCAATTGATTTTGCTGGCCTTTATCAGCAACAACTTGCTCAAGCGAATGCACAGAATGAAGCAGCAGCTGGCGAAGATGATATTGTGGTAAACTAATTATCACTCATTTTTAAAGTAAAGTGGCTCTCTTTTAAGGGCCATTTTTTTTGCAAAAATTACCAAATATTGTTTTCAATTTTTCCGATAAACTCTTTATGTCTCTTAAGTTCTTCTTCAGAAGCAGAATGGGCTCTCGGCTCACGAAATGATCTGGTAATTTCTAAAGAGGCTCCATTAGTTTTGGAAACATCCTTTTCCTCTGACATCAAACCAAGTCCAGTTTGGCGTCCCCCCATAAGTTCAAGATAAACATCTGCAAGCAGCTCTGCATCAAGTAAGGCACCATGTTTCACCCGGTTAGAATTATCAATAGAAAAGCGTTTACATAAAGCATCAAGGGTATTATTTGCACCTGGAAATTTCCGCCTTGCTATTGAAAGTGTATCAACAGAACGCGTCGCAGGGTATGTAGAAAAGCCAAGGTTTTCCATTTCCCAGTTTATAAATTTCATATCAAATTCAGCATTATGAGCAACCAATTTCATATCACCGCAAAAATCCCTAAAGTCAGCAACGATTTCACTAAACGTCGGTTTATCTCTTAAGAATTCTTCCGTAAGCCCATGAACGTTTAATGCTGCCGTTGGCATATCCCGTTCAGGATTGATATAGACGTGATAGTTTTCACCCGTTGGAATATAATCCTCAACAACAACACAACCAATTTCAACAACCCGATCGCCATTAAATGGATCAAACCCCGTTGTTTCCGTATCAAAGACCACTTCACGCATTAATATCATTCCTTATTTCTTTAATAATCTGCTGAACTTGAGCCCTAGCATAATCAAAACCTTTGTCCGTTTGTACGATAAAATCTGCTTTTTCACGTTTTTTTGCATCAGGCATTTGGCTAAGTAAAATATTTCTAAACTTTTTCTCTGTCATTCCGGGACGTGATATTACTCTTTCTTTTTGAACATTTGCTGGCGCTGAGGCCACCACAATATAATCACATTCGCCTTCATATGATTTTTCAAAGAGAAGCGGTATATCAAAGACGACTATGTCGCCATTAGCTGAATTTACAAAATCAGATCGCATATCACCTACCATTGGATGGAGTATTTTTTCCAATTTTCCGAGTGCTACATTATCACCAAATACTTTTTCCCCTAATAATTTGCGGTCAATTTTATTTTGTTTTTTCACACCCGAAAATTCTTTAGAAACGATATCAACGGCCGCACCGCCATCACCAAGCAAAGCATGAACCGCGGCATCACTATCAAATACTGGTATGCCCGCCTCTTGAAACATTTTTGCCGTTTCGGTTTTTCCCATTCCTATTGAACCAGTCAGCCCTATTTTTTTCATGAAAGGGCCCTTAAAATATGATCTCTAAGGCCTTGGTCTACGTTAGGATCAACTCCAAACAATTTTTTAAACCCCGGTGCCGCTTGATGAAGTAGCATACCTAGTCCGTCTATTGTTTCATTACCGCGATTTCGCGCATTTTTTAATAATTCCGTTTCTAGGGGGGAATAAACGATGTCATAAACGCTCGCACTTTTCGGTAAATTATCCAAAGATAATTCTAATGGTCTTTGCCCGGTCATCCCTAAAGTCGTTACATTAACGACGAGTGCCGCACCATCTAATGCGTCTTCACGGGCCTCCCAATCGATTATATGAATTCTTTTATAGTCAATTTCTTTTTTTAAATTTTCAGCACGTTCTTTTGTTCTATTGGTTAATCGAACTTCTGGCACACCGTCATCCAGCAAACTAACAAGCACGGCACGTGCAGCGCCCCCAGCACCAATAATGACCACCGGACCATTCTCAGCTTTCCACCTTTTTGTTGTTTGTTTTAAATGAGTTAGAAATCCAATGCCATCCGTGTTGGAACCAATCATTTTACCTTTTTCAAAATAAACCGTATTTACCGCTCCTATTTTACGTGCCTTTTCATCAACTTTATCAACAAGTTTTAAAACGTCTTCTTTATGGGGGACTGTAACATTGATACCTGCGATGCTTTTCTCGTTTAATGACTTTATAAAAGAGGGAAGCTCTGCAGATGTAACGTGAAAAGCTTTATATTCACCATTAATATTATATTTAGAAAGCCAATACCCATGAAGACATGGGGACAAACTGTGGGAGATCGGATCCCCAATAACACCAGCAATTATTTTCTCTTTGTTATTCATTTAAAAGGTTTAATTCTCTTAGTTTTTGAATTAGTGGTAACAACGGCAATCCTAAAATATCATTATAATCACCATTTACATCAGAAAAAAGCTGAATACCTAAATCTTCTATAAAATAGCATCCAACTGAAGCTGTTATGGCCGCTTCTGCCTTCACTAAATATTCTTCTAAAAATTCATCAGAAAAATGGCGCATTTTCAAACGTGGTTCGCTAGTATAACACCAGATAATATTTTCGTTTATAGCCAATGAAACGGAGGTTGTTAAAGTGTGATATTTTCCTCTAAAAAACTTAAGGTTTTCTCTGGCTTCTTCAATATCCTTTGCTTTACTAAAAAGCTTTTCGTCACATGTTAAAATTTGATCAGCGCCGATGACATAATCATTCAAGTGGTCCCTCGAAATTTTAAGCGTTTTTTCTGAAGCTAGTTTTTCTGAAATCTCTGAAATCTTAGATCCCAATTTAAGCATTTCATTCTTAAGGCGATTTTCATCAATATTTGCCGCAATGGTTTTAAAATTAAGTCCCGCTTGTTTCAATAATGTGCGACGTGATGTGCTTTTTGAAGCCAGTATCAACGTCATTTTGGCTTTGTTACCTTTTCTTCTTCGAATTTATTTTTCATGTTTATGATTGCGACAGACGTTTCTTCGATGGAACGGCGGGTTACATCAATAACAGGCCAACCCATTTTACTAAAAAGACGGCGCGATTCTTTTACTTCTTCTTTCACGAGATCCTCATCAACATAATCTGTTGTTTTATTTTCTTGTAGCATCAAAAGCCGATTGCGGCGTATTTGAACAAGTCGGTCAACGCTATTCACAAGACCAACAATAAATTTGCCTTCTTCTCTCGCTTTTTCAAGCTCTGGGGGCAAGGGACAGCCTGGCACTATGGGAATGTTAGCGGCGCGATAACCACGATTGGCAAGATAAATACATGTTGGTGTTTTTGACGTTCTTGAAACACCCACTAAAATAATATCCGCGTTTAATAAATTATCAGAAATTTGGCCATCATCATGTGCCAATGTATATTGAATGGCATCTATACGGTCAAAATATTCATCATCCATCTGATGTTGAAGCCCTGGTCTTTCCGTTGGTTTTTCGCCAACATGCCGGCCAAGTTCATGAATAATCCCTTGTAAAACAGATATATACGGCCACTTATTTTTTTTACAACTTTCAATAAGAACTTTTTCAATTTCATGATTTACAAGCGTAAACATGATAATGCCCGGGTTTTCTTCCATTTCTGCAATAATACGTGACATATGGCGCGCCGTTCTTATCATTGGCCAATAATGTTTTACTGGTTCGATACCGGGAAATTGTACTAATGATGCTTTTGCCACTTGTTCTAGGGTATCACCCGTACTGTCAGAAACTAAATGGAGATGTATTTTTTTCATATTTTCGCTTTTTATCTATTTTTTAATAACCTGAATAATGGGGATAACTTATCATTTTTTACAAGTGTTAATTTTTAGTACCCGCAATTCATTATTAATACTTGTTTTATCCTTTGTGGATAATAGTTATTCAATAAAATAATAACTTTATTTTTAGGGTCAATTTCCCATTTATTTTATTTCGTTTTTCATATATTTAAGGGTAAAGTTTCGTTATGTTGATAACCATTGAATATACTGTGTATAACTTTTAATCCACTATATTCACAGGAACAACTAACCACTACTACCTTTATATATAAATATAATATAAGTAATAATTTACGTGTATAACATTTAAGAAAATTAAAATGACAAATAATAAGCTTTTCATAAAAACATTACGTGGTGAAAAAAATGACAGAGTCCCTTTCTGGTTTATGCGACAAGCAGGAAGATATTTACCAGAATATATGGCACTTCGTAAAGAAGCAGGTTCATTTTTAGATCTATGTTATAATCCAGATTTTGCTGCAGAAGTAACATTACAGCCTATTAGAAGATTTAATATGGATGCAGCAATATTATTTTCAGATATTCTCGTCATTCCACACGCGCTCGGACAAGATTTGGCTTTCAAAGTAGGTGAAGGTCCCGTTTTGACACCTGTAAATAATTTAGAAAAGCTAGAAGCTTTAAGTGATAAAAATCTTCATGATCATTTAAATCCCGTTTATCAGACTGTATCAAATCTATCTAAAGCACTTCCAGAGCATGTAGCACTTATTGGTTTTGCTGGTGCACCTTGGACTGTTGCTACATATATGGTCAATGGTCGCGGATCAAAAGATCAAGCGGAAACAAGGCTAATGGCTTATCAAGACCGGGAAACATTCACAAAATTAATAGATTTATTGGTAACTTCCACTTCTGAATATTTAATTCGACAAGTTGATCACGGTGCAGAAGCACTTCAAATTTTTGATAGTTGGTCAGGTACATTACCCGCAGATGAATTTATTAAATGGTGCGTTGAGCCGGTACAAAAAATAGTTGAAAATATTCGTGCCGTTCATCCTGATGTTCCAATTATTGGCTTTCCAAAAGGAGCCGGCGCAAAAATCAAGAATTTCGTTAAAAAAACAAAGGTTAATGCCGTTAGTATTGATACATCCACTTCGATCACATGGGTACAAAATGTAATGCAGCCTTTATGCACCGTACAAGGTAATCTAGACCCATTATTGCTCGTGAGTGGGGGAGAGCCATTAAAAAAAGCTGTTTATCACATTCTTGACCACTTAAAAGACGGACCACACGTTTTTAATCTTGGTCATGGTATCATTCCACAAACACCACCAGAAAATGTGAAAATGGTTTCTGATATTATTTTAAATTACAGAAGATCTTAAATGGGGAAAAAAGTTGCTGTTATTCTATTTAATCAAGGTGAGCCAGATTGTCTTGATGCTGTAAAACCATATATTTTTAATAAATTCTATGATCCAGCTCTTTTAACCGTTGCCAATCCATTAAGATGGATGATGGCCAAATCAATTGCCAGCCAAAGCGCCCCTAAAGCAAGAAATACTTTCCGTGAAATTGGTGATATATCACCTCTAATGAATGAAATTCAAAAAAAGAAAACAAAACTAGAAGCCTATTTAAGTGAATTATCAAATGATGAATTTAAATGTTTTTCATTCATGCGTTATTGGAAGCCTTATGCTAAAGATATTTTTGACGAAGTTAAAGAGTTTTTACCAGACGAAATGATTTTAGTTCCGCTTTATCCCCAATATAGCATCACAACTACGGGAAGTGCTCTGATAGAATGGAACAAGCAAGTTAAAAAGAAAAAAATTGAAATTCCATTTCGGGTTATTAAGGATTATCCAGAAAATGATTTTTTCATTGATAGTATTGTGGGTCTGATAAATGAAAAGTTGAAATTACTTAAATCAAGCGATTACCGTTTGTTGCTTTCTGCACATGGAATTCCTAAGAAAACCATCGAATCGGGTGATCCATTTCAGTCACAAGTTGAAAAAACACGTGAAGCAATAGATAAAAAACTCAATAATTCGGAATTAGACATAGTGACTTGTTATCAAAGACAAATAGGACCATTAGAGCAGCAAGGACCGTTAACAGAAGACGAAATAGAAAGAGCCGCCTTAGAGAATAAGAATATAATTATTGTGCCGATTTCATTTATATCTGAATGCTCAGAAACATTGGTTGAGCTAGATATAAATTATAAAGAAGTTGCAGAAAAAGCAGGAATAAAAGATTATATTCGCATAAAAACTGTGCAAGATAATGATCAATTTATTTTAGGGTTAGCCAATTTAATAATGGAAAATAGGGTTTAAAATGGAAGTATTTATTGAGTTTTTTCAGGAATATTATTACTGGATTTTATCACTTCATATTATTTCTTTTATCAGTTGGATGGCGGGGATGTTTTATTTACCACGTCTGTTTGTATATCATACACGTCTTGAGGTCGGGTCAGAAGCTTCTGAAATGTTTAAGGAAATGGAGCGTAAATTGCTTAGGATTATTATTAATCCAGCAATGATAGCGACTTGGATTTTTGGTTTAGCATTATCCTTTGGTCAAGACAGCTGGAACGCGGGATTATGGTTTTATATTAAATTTATTGCGGTAATTATAATGTCAGGTTTTCATGGTTATTTATCTTATTGGCGACGTGCTTTTTATCGTGATCAAAATGAACATGATGAAAAGTTTTTTCGCATGGTAAATGAAGTTCCGACTATCTTAATGATGGTCATTGTATTTATGGTGATCTTAAAACCGTTTCAATAAGTGAAAAATTATCTTTGCCATTTTTAAAATTTGGAGTATTATTATCCTGCTGTCATGTTCTAGCATGGTTATTTCTTCTTACTCTTAATCAAAATCTATAATCTCCTTACGATTTTTAAAACTTTTCATAACATTTTGGAAAAATCCCATGAATTTATTGGACCTTAAAAAGAAATCCCCCGCTGACCTTTTGGAATTAGCGGAAGAAAATAATGTCGAAAACGCCAGCAATATGCGTAAACAAGACATGATGTTTGCCATATTAAAAGCATTTGCGGTAAGAGAAGAGGAAATTTCCGGAGGTGGTGTTGTTGAAGTTCTTCAGGATGGATTTGGCTTTTTAAGATCGCCTGAATCGAATTATTTGCCTGGTCCAGATGATATTTATGTTAGCCCTAGTCAGATTAAAAGATTTGGACTTAAAACGGGTGATACAGTTGAAGGATTAATAAGAGCTCCTAAAGATGGAGAGCGCTATTTTGCCTTACTTAAAGTTTCTACGGTAAATTACAAAGACTCGGATGCTGGACGCCATAAAGTTCATTTTGATAGTTTAACGCCGCTTCATCCAGACCGTAAATTTAAGTTAGACCGAGTGGATCCGACACTGAAGGATAAATCAACACGGGTTATTGATTTGGTTGCACCGATTGGATTTGGTCAACGTGGTGTTATTGTTGCACCGCCCAGAACCGGTAAAACAGTTCTCATGCAAAATGTTGCTCATGCTATTAAAGAAAATCATCCTGATGTCTTTTTGATCGTGCTTCTTATTGATGAACGACCGGAAGAGGTGACAGATATGCGCCGTTCGGTTAAAGGTGAAGTTGTCAGTTCAACTTTTGATGAACCAGCAAGCCGTCACGTGCAAGTTGCTGAAATGGTTATAGAAAAAGCAAAACGGCTGGTTGAAAATAAATATGATGTCGTGATCTTGCTTGATAGTATTACGCGTTTAGCGCGTGCTTATAACACGGTAATTCCGAGTTCCGGTAAAGTTCTTACAGGTGGTGTCGATGCAAATGCGCTTCAGCGTCCAAAGCGTTTCTTTGGTGCAGCGCGTAATGTGGAAGAGGGGGGATCACTTACTATCATAGCAACAGCATTGATTGATACCGGTAGCCGCATGGACGAAGTTATTTTTGAAGAATTTAAAGGAACAGGTAACTCTGAAATTGTTCTTGATCGTAAGGTCAGTGATAAACGAATTTTCCCTGCTATTGATATCACGAAATCTGGAACTCGTAAGGAAGAATTGCTTCTTGATCCTGGAACACTTGCGAAAATGTATGTGCTTCGCCGCATTCTGATGCCAATGGGATCGGTCGATGCTATTGAATTTTTGATTAATAAACTTAAAGATTCGAAAGATAATGAAGAATTTTATAATTCGATGAATAATTAGAATGTGATTAAAGGCCCCAAGAATCTAGGGGCCTTTTTTATTACTCGCATTTTTATTTCATCTCTGCTTTAATCATAAAAAAATAAAAAATAGGGATATTTTTGATGTCAGAAAATAAATTACGCGAACCCAGTTTGTTAGATGCCGCTATTCCAGTTATTTCTTTGGTGGCGATGTTGGGTTTATCGGTTTATTTGTATGGGGACGAATCTTCGAGTGGCGCCAATCAGATTGCCCTGATTTTAGCGGGTGCAATCGCACTAATTGTCGGTGTTAAAAACGGTTATAGATGGGTTGATGTTGAAACCGCAGTTAAACAAGGAATTGCTAATACTTATGGTGCAATTCTTATTCTAATGACTGTGGGGATGTTGGTTGGGTCATGGATATTATCGGGTACTGTGCCTGCAATGATTTATTATGGTCTACAAATTATAAATCCCACAATTTTTTATTTTACGGCGTGTATTTTAAGTGCAATAACTGCGATTAGCATCGGCAGCAGCTGGACGGTCGCAAGTACTATCGGTATTGGCTTAATGGGTATTGCTGCTGGATTAGGATTAGAGCCAGAAATCACCGCTGGCGCTATTATTTCCGGGGCTTATTTTGGTGATAAAATGTCACCACTTTCTGATACGACAAACCTTGCACCTGCCGTGGCGGGTACTGATTTATTTACACATATCAGACATATGGTTTGGACCACATTTCCGTCAATTGTAATCGCTATAATTCTTTATTTAATCATTGGTTTTACCAGTGATATTAATTCAGACAGTATAGATTTAAGTGCTCAATTAACGTTGATAGAACAAAACTTTGATATTGGAATTTATCTAATGATTCCTGCCGCAGTTGTATTTTATTTAGCAGTTAAAAAAAATCCGGCATTTCCATCATTGGTGGTTGGAACATTAACCGCCGTAATAATAGCCGTTATTTTTCAGCAAGATGTAATAATGAAATTTGCAGGTGCCACAGAGCGCGGGGAGGTGGTTACTATTATCGATGGAATTTGGAAAGCACTATTTTCCGGGTTTTCTGCTGATACTGGTGATACAACCATGGATGAACTTTTAAGTCAAGGTGGTATGGCTGGAATGCTTAATACCATATGGCTCGTTATGTGTGCGATTACGTTTGGTTCAATTATGGAAAAAATTGGGTTATTAAAACGTTTGGTTCTCGGTTTACTTGGGCTAGCCAAAACCACAGGATCATTAATAGTTGTGACGGCACTTACTTGTATAGGGGTAAATGTTCTGGCCGCTGATCAATATATTTCAATCGTACTTCCGGGACGGATGTATCGATTAGAGTTTAAAAAGCGTAATTTAGCCGCGAAGAATTTATCTCGTGTTCTTGAGGATACGGGAACGGTAACGTCCGTTCTAATTCCTTGGAATACGTGCGGTGCGTTTTTTGCGGGCACATTAGGTGTTGCAACATTTGCATATGCTCCATATTGCTTCTTTAATATTGTAAGTCCATTTGTATCGATTTTATATGGTCTCTTTAATGTGAAAATCTCACCAATAAACCCTGATGAAGTTTTAGCAGAATAGCTAGAACGGAAGTTTTAAATTATCGTCTAAATTATCAAAGGTATCTTCTAATTCTAGAAGGTACCTTTTTGTTTCTATACCTTCCCCTCCTGAAAAGCCGGTTAATTTTCCGTTTTTACCAATTACCCGATGACAGGGAATAATTATCGGTATTGGATTTGCACCGCAGGCCATTCCAACGGCACGTGCATGGGAGTTTAAACGATCAGAAATATCACCGTACGTTAAAATTTTGCCGTACGGTATTTCACACATAATTTTCCATACATTTTTTTGAAATTCTGTTCCGTGTGGATTTAGAGGTAAATCGAAAGTTGGGTTTTCGTCGTCAAAATATTGATCGAGTAAAAATTTCGTTTTGAGTAAAATTTCATTTTCTTCTTGAAATGGGGACCATCCCCAATCTAGTGAGACGATTTCTCCTTCTTCTTCACTGATGGTTAAGTCACCGATTGGACTATGTACTGAAAGTTGAGACATGAAAAATTAACCCTTATAAGTAGAAAAAATAGCTTTAAATTAGTTATTAAAAGCGAGCGTTACTTGTCAATTTTATTGTTTAAAATTAATGGCTTATAAAAAAAAACTTTAAAAAAATAAAAAAAATTGGATGCTACAATCGCCAAGAATATTTTTGCCCCTATATCTGGACGACTTTGTTGTTTATAGAGCCCACTTTTTTTAATGGTTTTATTGTCTTTACTGAGTTATAGCATAGAGCAGTTTTAAATGAAATTTTTTGGTGTTTTTTCAGATGACAATTTTTGCATTATCGAGCGGAAAAGGAAAAGCGGGTGTTGGTGTTATTCGTGTATCGGGTGAGGCGACAAAAAACGCGATTTCGATTTTAACAAAATCTGAAAAATGTCCTAAACCGAGAGTTGCTTCATTAAAATGGTTTTATGACCCATTAACCGGTGGGCGACTTGACCATGGATTGGTAATCTTTTTCCCTGGTCCAAATAGTTTTACCGGCGAAGATGTTGCTGAATTTCACATTCATGGTGGCTATGCGGTTGTGTCGGGGTTTCTTGAAGCTTTATCAAAAATTGAACACTTAAGGCCGGCTGAAGCAGGGGAATTTACCCGACGTGCTTTTGATAATGGCAAGATGGATTTAACCGAAGCTGAAGGTTTAGCTGATCTCATAAATTCGGAAACGGAAGGGCAGCGTCGACAAGCTCTACGCCAAATGGATGGTAACCTCAAGGAACTTTATGAAGGGTGGCGCCACGATCTGATATCTGCAATGGCTTACCTTGAGGCGGATATTGACTTTGCAGATGAAGAAATACCCGATGATGTTACAGAACGAATAATACCAATAGTCCACGATTTATATCAAGACATACAAGAACATTTAGATGACGGGCACCGCGGAGAGCGGTTAAGACATGGGCTTCAAGTGGTGATTTTGGGTGCGCCTAATGCAGGAAAGTCTACGTTACTTAATTATTTATCAAGGCGGGATGTAGCGATCGTATCTGATATAGCGGGCACAACTAGAGATTCGCTTGAAGTCCATCTTGACATTTCAGGGTTTCCCGTTAGCATTATAGATACTGCAGGGATAAGAGAAAGCGAAGATGCAATTGAATCTGAAGGAATTAGACGCGCTTTAAGTAAAGCTGAACAGTCGGATTTGAGAATTATTATCCTCGATGGAGCAAATTCTAGTTACTTGGATCATGGTATGGCGGACCATATGGGTCAGAACACTATGGTAATGATCAGCAAAAAAGATCTTGGCGTCATAATTGATACTGAGAAACTACCAAGAAACATTATTGGAACCTGGCATGTTTCCGTTAAAAATGGCGATGGAATAAGCGATTTTATGGCATCTTTTGAAAAAGAGGTTGGGGCGCGCATGCAATTAACAGATACCCCGTCATTAACCAGAACTCGACATAGACTTCATCTTCAGAATGCTTTGGATCATATGGGTCGGTTTCTCGCTGCCGATCATTTTGAGCTTGAATTATTAAGCGAAGACCTTCGTATGGCCGCTAGAGAAATTGGAAAGATTACCGGCTATGTGGATGTTGAAGATATTCTAGAAAAAATATTTACTGAATTTTGCATCGGAAAATAACCTTTTCTGAGTGTTCCACGTGAAACACTTTGACATTATACAAACTTGTTCGTACATTCCGGCTACTTTTAAAACAGGATGAATTGACGTGATTTCATATGATGTGATCGTAATTGGGGGTGGACATGCGGGCTGCGAAGCGGCGGCAGCATCTGCGCGTATTGGCGCGAATACATTACTTATTACACATAAATTTGAAACCATTGGTGAAATGTCCTGTAATCCCGCAATTGGTGGCTTAGGAAAAGGGCATTTGGTGCGTGAAATTGATGCTCTTGATGGTGTTATGGGTAAGGTTGCTGATGCCTCTGGTATTCAGTTTCGCATGCTTAATCGCCGGAAAGGGCCTGCTGTACGCGGACCAAGGTGCCAATCAGACAGGAAACTTTACCGCAAAAACATGCAAGAATTGCTTTCTGATTATGAAAATTTATCCATCAAAGCAGCAGCCGTCGAAGATTTGTTAATTTCTGATGATGATCAAAATAAAGTTTCTGGCGTTTTAACGGGTGCGGGAGAGAAAATTTATTGTAAGAAAGTCATTCTTACGACAGGGACATTCCTGAGGGGGGTGGTCCATATAGGTGAAGAGAGAATCCCAGCGGGTCGAAAATCTATTCGAAGTGAAGATGAGCCGCCTTCACTCGGTCTTTCTGATACATTAGAAAAGTTCGGTTTTATTCTAGAAAGATTAAAAACAGGAACGCCAGCCCGGCTAAATGGTAAGACTATTGATTGGGAGCAATGCCAAACTCAGCCTGGAGACATGCCGCCCACGCCATTTTCATTCATGAATTCAGAGATAACTGTTAGGCAAATTGATTGTCATATTACGCATACAAATGAGAATACGCATGAAATTATTCGTGAGAACCTCCATAGGTCTGCTATGTATTCTGGACAAATCGAAGGAACCGGACCACGATACTGTCCATCTATCGAAGATAAAGTGGTTAGGTTTGCAGATAAAACGTCTCATCAAATATTTCTTGAGCCAGAGGGCTTAGATACTGACACGGTTTATCCGAATGGAATATCAACGTCTTTACCTGTTGATGTTCAGGAGGCCTATATAAGGTCCATAAAAGGCTTAGAAAACGTTGAAATACTGCAACCAGGTTATGCAATTGAATATGATTATGTTAATCCGCAAGAGTTATTAGCGACACTGGAAACAAAGAAAATTTCTGGTTTATATTTAGCGGGACAAATAAATGGAACAACTGGATATGAAGAGGCTGCGGCTCAAGGCTTGATGGCGGGCATTAATGCAGCAAGATCAGCAGATGGAAAAGATATCTTCTTACTTGATAGGGCGGATGCTTATATAGGTGTCATGATAGATGATTTGGTGACTAAGGGAACCAAAGAACCATACCGTATGTTTACATCGCGTGCTGAATATCGCTTGAAGCTTAGATCAGACAATGCCGATCAAAGGCTAACCCGATTAGGGATTGATATTGGCCTTGTAAAAGCTGAACGTAGAGGACATTTTGAACGCAAAATGAAAATGCTGAAAAAATATGGATCCTTGATGGATGATCTATCCATTAGCCCTAATGAGGCTGCGAAGTTTGATTTAAAGATTAATAAGGATGGTGTTAAAAGGTCAGCTAAAACATTATTATCTTATCCAACCATTTCTTTTAAACAAGTAATGCAAATTTGGCCTGAGTTGGCAGATATTCCAGATGATATCGTCGAACAAATTGAAATTGATGCTACGTACAGTGGGTATTTGGAGCGGCAAGAAGCGGATATTCTAGCGTTTAGAAAAGATGAAAACCTACTACTTCCGAATACATTAGATTATAAAGCTATAGGTGGATTATCTAATGAAGTAAGTGAAAAGCTTGATGAAGCAAAGCCTGCAACTTTAGGGGCCGCGTCAAGAATTTCTGGGGTCACACCGGCTGCCTTAACGGCCTTGCTCCGCTATGTGAAAAGAAAAGATAAAAAGGCGTCAGCCCAATGAATACGGATGATTTTATTCAAAAAACAGGTGTTTCACGTGAAACATTCGAAAAATTTCAACTTTATGCTGACATGCTTGAAAAGTGGCAGAAGTCAATAAACCTTGTAAGCAATAGTACGCTATCTGATAAATGGAGGCGCCATTTTTATGATAGCGCGCAATTAATCGAACACATAAAAACGAGTGATAAGGCTTTAAAAATATTAGACCTAGGAAGCGGTGCTGGTTTCCCCGGATTAGTCATTTCATTACTTGGAGCAGGTGAGGTTCATTTGGTTGAGGGTGTGGGTAAGAAATGTTCTTTTATGAAGCAGGTTGTTCAAAAAACTAATATGAATGCGATTGTTCATAATGAGCGAATTGAACAAATGGTAGTTTTTCCAGTTGATTTAATAACTTCTCGGGCATGCGCCGATCTAGATAAGTTGTTAGAGTTAACTTTTCCATTTATGACCGATTATACCGAGTGTCTTTTTCTCAAAGGTGAGAAGTCGGGTGATGAAATTAAACATGCTTCAAAGAAATGGTGCTTTGATATAAAAAAAATCCCGAGTAAAAGTGAAGAATCAGGTATGATCCTTCATCTATCTAATATAAAAAGAAAATAATAAAGACGTCTGAATAAAAAATAACAATGGAGACCATCCAGGGATGACATCAAAGGGATTATCAGCGGCAAGTAAACAGCCTGAAATTATTGCCGTTGCAAACCAAAAAGGGGGAGTGGGGAAAACCACAACAGCGATTAACCTGGCAACTGCGCTAGCGGCGATAAAAAAAGACGTGCTTATTATCGATATGGATCCACAAGGAAATGCGAGTACAGGTCTGGGACGTGAAAGAAATGATCGTGCCCACAGCAGTTATGAAGTGATAATGGGTGAAGTATCCTTAGCGGAAGCCATTGTCGATACGGTTGTGCCCGGATTACATTTGGTGCCGTCGACCATTGATTTAACGGGTGCGGAGATTGAACTTGTTAATCAAGATCAACGAACCTTTAGATTAAGAAGAGCCTTTCGTGATCCTGTATTAGAAAACTATGATTATGTTTTAATCGATTGCCCACCCTCACTTAATCTTTTGACACTTAATACATTGGCTGCATCTCATTCTGTTCTTGTCCCGCTTCAATGCGAGTTTTTCGCCTTGGAAGGATTGAGCTTACTCTTGCAGACGATTGAAACAGTAAAAGCTAACTTTAATCCTAGTTTGAAAATAGGTGGCATCATCTTGACGATGTTTGATAAGCGTAACAATCTTTCAGAACAGGTGGCAATTGATGTAAGAAATTATTTAGGGGAGCAGGTATTTGATACAATGATTCCTAGAAACGTTCGTGTATCTGAGGCCCCGTCCCATGGTAAGCCAGTACTCTTATATGATTTAAAGTGTTCTGGTAGTCAGGCCTATTTAGAATTGGCTGCAGAGCTTCTTAAGCGTTATAATGCAAACAAAAAAGAATAGAAATTTATATTAAAATCAAGGACTTAGCTAAAAATGGCTCAAAAGAAAGCAACACAAAAGGCTCCTAAAAAGGTGTCAAAAAAGGCAACACCATCAAAATTGGGTCTTGGTCGCGGCCTGTCTTCATTAATGGAAACGCGCGAGCCAGCATACGATGAAATCGCAACAGTGAATAGTCAGCCTGTTGAGGATAAATCCAATAAAGAAATTCCAATTGAGTTTCTCGTTGCTAATGAATATCAGCCGAGAATTCATTTTGATGACACGAAGGCGAAAGAGCTTTTAGATAGCGTTAAATCCAAAGGTATTCTCCAGCCCTTGTTGGTAAGAACCAAAGGTAAAGACAGTTATGAAATAATTGCTGGTGAGAGGCGTTGGCGTGCTGCGCAAGCTGCTGGCCTTCATCAAGTACCAGTTGTTGTCAAAGAACTTTCTGATGAAGAAGCTTTAGAGGTTGCTATTATTGAGAATATTCAACGTCATGATTTAAACCCCATTGAAGAAGCGTTAGGGTATAAGCGATTAATGGACGAGTTTGCCCATACGCAAAATGCTTTAGGTAAAGCAGTAGGAAAAAGCAGAAGTCATGTTGCCAATATGCTCCGTCTTTTGGTTTTGCCTGAAAATGTTCAAAAATATATGCGTGATGGCTTTATCAGCATGGGACATGCCCGGGCATTAATTACGGCAGAGAACCCGGAAGAGCTGGCGAAAATGGTAGTGCGGGATGGTTTGAGCGTACGCCAAACAGAAAAGTTAGCGAAAAATGTTAAAAATGGTGATAAGGACCCTAGTCCCAATAAAGGTTCTAAAAAGAGCATTAAAGACGTTGATACAATTGCATTTGAAGATGAGCTTTCTACTGTATTAGGATTAAAAGTAGAACTAGATAGCTCAAACGGTGAATCGGGAGTTCTCAAAATTCATTATAAATCGTTAGAGCAACTTGATGATGTATGCAGCAAACTTAATAACGATTCTTAACAACTATTCTTTATTTACAGCAACTTAATAAAAAAGACTAAATTAGTCGTATTTGTGTTGACTTTTATGTAAAACAACCCCATTTAATATCTGAAACGATAACTTTATGGGTTAATTATGATTAAACTTTCAAATCTTGCTGATTATGCTGTGTTACTGATGAGTACCATTGCGACACGTCCGGATGAGCTTCATACGGCTGCAAGTTTGAACCGTGAAACCAAAGTCCCGCTTCCGACGGTCAGCAAAATATTAGGAAAAGTGGCTAAAGCTGATCTTCTAAATTCTAACCGTGGCGTGGGCGGTGGTTTCTCACTTAACCTTGATAAAGAAAATATAAGCGTTGCCGATATTATTGAAGCGGTAGATGGGCCTGTTCAATTGACAAATTGTTTAGGTGAAGAAGATACAAATTGTGATTATGTTCCCGTTTGTACGACCAGAGGCAAATGGGACAAAATTAATACTGCCGTTTATCAAGCATTAAATAATGTACCGCTTTCAGAAATGGTACCAAATAAATATGACTTTTTTCCAAAAGAGGAAACAGACGTCATTAACTTAAAAGAAGGGTAGAACGCCAATATGGTTAGTACATTGGAAACTAGACAAACCGTTGAAGAGGTCGCAGGCGACTATAAGTACGGATTTGTTACGGACATTGAAATGGTTAAGGCACCAAAAGGCCTTAACGAAGATGTCATTAGATTTATCTCTGCTAAGAAAGAAGAGCCAGAATGGTTGCTTGATTGGAGACTTAAGTCTTATCAAAAATGGTTAAAGATGGAAGAGCCAGAATGGGCGATGTTAAATTACGTAAAACCTGATTTTCAAGATATATATTATTATGCAGCGCCTAAATCTGCGGATGACCGTCCGAAGAGTTTAGATGAAGTAGACCCAGAACTATTAGCAACTTATGAAAAGCTCGGTATTTCTCTACAAGAGCAAAAGGTATTATCTGGCGTTGCGGTTGATGTTGTTTTCGATAGCGTTTCTGTTGCAACGACCTTTAGAGAAACATTAAAAGAAAAGGGTGTTATTTTCTGCTCAATTTCCGAAGCGGCACGAGACTACCCTGAGTTGATGCAGAAATATTTGGGTTCAGTTGTTCCGGTGGCGGATAATTTTTATGCAGCCCTTAATAGCGCAGTATTCACAGATGGAACATTTGTATATATCCCAAAAGGTGTGCGATGCCCTATGGAATTAAGCACCTATTTTAGAATTAATGAAGCAAACACTGGGCAATTCGAGCGAACATTAATCATCGCTGATGATGAAAGTTATGTATCATACCTGGAAGGGTGTACGGCGCCAATGCGTGATGAAAACCAACTTCATGCTGCGGTGGTTGAAATTGTGATGCTTGAAAATGCGGAAGTTAAATATTCCACAGTTCAAAACTGGTATCCGGGTGATAAAGACGGTAAAGGCGGTATATATAATTTTGTAACTAAGCGTGCAGCGTGCCGAGGAACAAATTCAAAAGTATCGTGGACGCAAGTAGAGACCGGTTCCGCAATAACGTGGAAATATCCAAGTTGCATATTGCAGGGTGATGGCTCTGTAGGTGAATTTTATTCTGTTGCAATTACCAACAATTATCAGCAAGCCGATACAGGCACAAAGATGATCCATATCGGTAAAAACACATCAAGTACGATTATTTCAAAAGGAATATCGGCTGGTAAAGCTCAAAACATTTATCGCGGCTTGGTCAAAGTAATGCCAAATGCTGAAAATACGAGAAACTTTACACAATGTGATAGTTTATTAATTGGCGACGAATGCGGGGCACATACTGTCCCTTACATTGAAGCCAAAAACCCCACAGCCCAGGTTGAACACGAAGCAACCACATCAAAGATCAGCGATGAGCAATTATTTTATTGTTTGCAGCGCGGGCTTGATGTTGAAGAAGCCGTTTCTTTAATTGTGAATGGATTTTGTAAGGAAGTAATGCAGCAATTGCCGATGGAGTTTGCGGTTGAAGCGCAAAAATTATTAGGAATTAGTTTAGAAGGTAGCGTCGGTTAAGACGACGAAAGAGAAAAAAATGTTAGAAATTAAAAATTTACATGTTGAAGTTGCGGGTCAAAAAATTCTTAAAGGAATAGACCTAACTATTAATGCTGGCGAAGTTCATGCGATTATGGGCCCGAACGGTTCTGGGAAATCGACGCTATCTTATGCTATATGCGGAAAAGATGGTTATGAAGTTACGGAAGGATCTATTACCTATAAAGGGAAAAACTTTTTAGAGCTCGAAGCCAATGAACGCGCAGCAGAGGGTGCATTTTTAGGGTTTCAATACCCCGTTGAAATACCGGGTGTCAGCAATATGAATTTTCTAAAAACGGCGGTTAATTCAATTCGTAAATATAAAGGCGAAGATGAAATGGCTCCGGTGGAATTCTTGAAACTTGTTCGCGCAAAGGCGGCAGAGCTTGAAATGGATCCCGAAATGTTAAAGCGTGCGGTAAATGTAGGCTTTTCCGGTGGTGAAAAGAAGCGTAATGAAATGGTACAAATGGCAGTGCTTGATCCTGGTTTTTCTGTCCTTGATGAAACAGACAGCGGTCTAGACATTGATGCTTTAAGGGTCGTTGCCGATGGCATAAACAGAATGCGAGCGCCAGAAAAATCAATATTGGTCATTACCCACTATCAACGTTTACTAGATTATGTGGTTCCAGATTTTGTTCATGTTCTTGCAGATGGAAAAATTGTAAAATCCGGTGATAAATCCTTGGCCATGGAACTTGAAAAACAAGGTTATGGCCACCTTGGAATCGATGAAAACGCAGCCTAGGATAATTTAGATGACACATAAAAATCATTTTGATGGCTCGCGATATGCCAATGATTTGACCCTAGCATATTCAGCTCCGACCGGAACTGATATTGATTGGTTAAATGAAATACGTCAAAAATCTATGGACGCTTTTGTGGAAGTTGGCTTACCAGGTGCGCGCGTAGAAGAATGGAAATATACAAACCTTTCATCTATGAATTCAAAAACATATGGCGTTCTTGAAAAAGCGGGAGAGTTGGACGCTGCAATTATGGCAATAATTGATGATGCTTATTTAGATGATATTAGAGGTTCAAAAGTTGTTTTTATTGATGGGTTTTATAAGGCAGAACTTTCAACAATTAAAGGTGAAGACGGCCTTAAGCTATTGTCATTAAATGAGTACATAAAATCGCAAAATGGCGACGCAAAAACGCTTCTTCAATCAACACATGAAGTTAGCAGTTTGGCAAATTTAAATAGTGCTTTAATGACAGACGGTTATGTCATTCAAGTAAAACCGAACATTAAGTTGTCTCAGCCAATTCAAATAATTCATGTGTCGGGCGAAAGATCTAATCTTAAAGCATTGAGAAATAAGAACTTCATCGAAGTCAGTGAAAATTCATCGGCTCAAATTATTGAGAGCTTTATTGGCGTTGATAATGTGGATAATTGGAAGCAGGACGTCACTCAAATTTGGGTTGAAAAAAATGCTGTTTTAGAAATTTATCAAACTCAATTACAAGGAAATGAAACGATCCATATGGGTGAAACTCATATTGATGTTGCTGAAGATGCAGACTTTAAGCATTACTCGTTAAACATTGGTGCAAAAAATAGCCGCACTGAAATTAAGCCAACTTTAAATGGACTTCACGGAAATGTTGATCTAAGAGGTGCATTTTTAGGGCGGGGTGGGAACAGCCATGATGTTTTCACACACATGAAACATTTGGTTCCGGAATGCGAAAGCGATCAAATTTATCGAGGCGTACTCGATAAAGGTGGAAAGTCAGCTTTCCAAGGAAAAGTTTATGTTGCGAAAGATGCGCAATTAACAAACGCCGAACAGTCCAACAAAAATTTACTCTTGGACCGAGACGCAGAAGCAAACAGTAAACCTGAATTGCTGATATATGCTGATGATGTGAAATGCGCACATGGTGCAACGGTTGGTGAACTTGATGCTGAAGCACTATTTTATTTGAAGTCTCGCGGTTTGTATTTGGCAGCGGCCAAATCTTTACTAGTTGAAGCATTTATTGCTGAAGTATATGACGATGTTGCAATTCCTTCCGTTAAAGAAAAGTACCTTGGTCTTGCAAGGGCCTGGTTAGACTGATTTGAGGCTCTTGAGATGACATCGCATAATTATAATATTGATGAAATCCGCAGTGATTTTCCTATTTTTCAACAAGAAATATATGGAAAACCGCTCACATTTCTAGATACTGCGGCCAGCGCGCAAAAACCACAAAAAGTAATTGATGCGATCAGCGCGTGTTATTCCAATGAATATGCGAATATTCACCGTGGTGGGTATTTGCTTTCGCAAGAATTAACGGCGAAATATGAAGCCTCTAGAAAAACGGTTCAAGACCATATTGGTGCAAAGTCGCATAAAGAAGTTATTTTGCTTCGCGGTGCGACAGAAGCCATTAACTTGGTGGCTCAAACGTGGGGTCGACAAAATTTGGTTGAGGGTGATGAAGTGATTTTAAGCCAGCTTGAACACCATTCTAATATTGTTCCATGGCAAATATTACGCGATGAAAAGAATTTTGAAATAAAAGTTAGTCCTATAGATGAAAAAGGCAACTTTTTATTAGATGAGTATGAAAAACTATTATCTGAAAAGACGAAGCTTGTAGCGATAACCCATATTTCAAACGCCCTAGGAACAATTACCCCAATAAACGAGATCATTAAAATGGCTCATAAAGTTGGCGCAAAAGTCCTAGTGGATGGGTGCCAGGCTTTGCCACATATGGAAGTTGATGTTGTAGGCCTGGATGCGGATTTTTATGTTTTTTCCGGTCACAAAATATACGGCCCAACTGGCGTTGGTGTGCTTTATGGTAAACAGGAATTACTTGACGTCATGCCGCCATATCAAGGTGGCGGAGATATGATCCGTTCTGTCACTTTTGAAAAAACAACTTTCAATGATTTGCCGCATAAGTTTGAAGCAGGTACCCCAAATATAGTAGGGGGCATAGGGCTTTCAGCTGCAATTGACTATATCAAAGATGTTGGCTTACAAAATATTCATGATCATGAACAAGAACTATTGAATTATGGGCTTGAAAAAATCAAAGAAGTGAATGGCATAGAAATGCGCGGCCAGGCGGAAAATATGGCTGGTATATTATCGTTTACAATGAAGTCAGCGCATCCACATGATATCGGAACGATTTTGGATCAAGATGGCATCGCAATTCGCACAGGCCATCATTGCGCACAGCCGATAATGGATTTTATGGATGTCCCGGCAACAGCGAGGGCATCATTTGGATTATATAATACAAAAGAAGATGTGGACCGTTTGGTTGACGGATTGCATAAAGTAAATAGAATTTTTGCATAGAGGGAATAAAAATGAGCTTTTTAGACGGGTTTTTAAATGAAAGACCGGGTGAAAAACAAGAAGAAGAAATTAAATTGAAAGAATCTCAGACAACTTCTATAGATAAAGGTGAGCCGATTTCAGATGAAGCAAAAAAGAAGCTGCAAATGGCCGCTGCCGATGTGATCCGTGAAATATATGATCCTGAGATTCCGGTAAATATATACGAGCTTGGCCTTATTTACGATATTGATGTGAATAAATACGCAGATGTAGTTATCACGATGACATTAACATCACCTCATTGTCCCGTTGCTGAAACAATGCCAGGTGAAGTGGAATTTAAAGTGCGTGAAGTTGAAGGTATTGGCGATGTTCAGGTAGCACTTGTTTGGGAGCCGCCATGGGATATGTCAATGATGTCAGAAGCGGCGCGTTTAGAAATGGGCTTTATGTAATTATAGCTCATTAATACGGGTTTTAATTTTTTCAAACAATTCAGGGATTTCATGTAAATGTTCTTTTTCGGCTTCGAGAATAGCATTAAAGGCTTTTTTCTTTATCTGAATAATATCAATTTTATGATTAACCCCTTCACTTTTGGCTTGATTATATAAAATGTCGATCAGGCGTTCTGCGCCATTTAATCGTCCCCATAAATAATCATTTTCACGGTCTTCACGACTGAAAAATGCCCCAAAGCTTTTCATAGCGGTTCCTTTTAGGGGCATTTCTAAAGGGTCAGATTTAAGTATTAAATTATCATTCGGGCTAATACGATTAACAAGGATTTCATTAAACTCGCCAACTGCCTTGGCACCATTTATGGAATACGTAATTACGTCCCAGAAGGCAAAACCTAAGTAATTTGTAATTAGGTTTCTTTTAAATACATCATCCCAGCTATTATTCAATTGAGAGGCAACCAAAGTATCTACATCTAAACGTGTTTTATCTAAATTTAATTCTGCAGAAATAAGGTCAGACAACTTTTCAAATTCATCATGATGACTTGTAACTAACTTTATATTTTCTTGGCTATTAACGTCATCATCCACATTTAAATGCATGAGGTTGTTAATAGTATCTTTGATTTCTAATTTTTTCTCATCAGAGTATCTGTCGATAATTCTCTCTTCTTTAATCAGCTCTAGAGTCTTATAAATAGCCATTTTGCAGGCGTCGAGCTCATTTACATGATCTGGGTTGATTGAATATTGATTATTAAGCTCTTGTATTAAAAAATGAAGTCGTCTTTTTTGATAATTCACATCAAATTTTACAATAAATTTAGTCCAATAAGGCATTGATTCTAATGAAGTTTTTTTTCGTAAGAAGGATTTGGTCCAATTGAAAATTCCATTATTTTTATTGAAGGCCTTATCGCCGTAAAGCAAACTTGCGCCTGCTGTATCTTTTAATACCCAGCATTGTATTAAGGAAAAAACTTTCCGCTTTTCTTTACTACGCGGCGCAATATCACACAAATTAACAATAATGCCCGTTAAATCAGCAACAGTGCTTCGGATTTTAAGTCTAGCATATGCCTCATAAGAATATCCCGCTTCTGTAACGGCTTGTGCGCTCGCAAGGTTGCGCCATTTTTCTATATCCTTTGAGGTTGTCTTACCATCAAAGTTTTTGGGCGAGACTGCATAAACCAGCTTTTCTACACTTGGTTTTACAGAATCAACGACGGATTTTATTGTCGCAACTTTTTGGTTATGAATATGAATTTCTTCGAGATCGTCATGCATCGGTTCATTCATGGGGATGTCGGAAAGCGCGCCTTTTAATGTGTTGAGCATTGTTGGCGGCGCACCATTGGGTGTATGTTTTAACCTTTCCGGATTAGGATCAATATAGATAACTTTTCTACTGACTTCACGAAAGGCGGGTCTGTCATGAATAGCCGCTAAAGCTTGATCAAAGGGTTTATTGTTAAGAATACTACCGTCTAAGAATGACGTTAATTCGGGGTTTATTCCGGCATTTTTATATTCTCTAAAATTCTTTTCAATGAAGTCGTCTTTGCGCGTCCACGCACTATTAATGTTATTAAAAAATCGTTCAGTTTCTCTGAGTTGTGCCGGGGGAAAGGCCCCAGGAAAGCAAGAGGTTGCTCTAGCGGCAAAACAAAGGGCGGCAATACCGTCATCGTCAAAATCACTATCGAACTTTGATAGATTGTTACTTGATGCTTTTTTTAAATAGCTAAACTTTAAATTATGACGGTGCTCTAATTCAAAAATAAGAGGGGGGTCATTTAAGATCATGGATCGTTTATAGCCATAAAAATCTGTTAATGTTAGAAAGAGATCAAGCTCATGTCCTCGCGGTAGTAACGATTGGTAATTCACTTTGCCCATGCCTTTTAATCCGCCGTACACAAGTTTTAAGATGTGTTTGCCATCAAAAGGGGGTTTTAAATCCCAAATGTTGAGTAGGGAAGGCAGCTTTTCTTTGACTTGGGTGCTTAAATTACTATTCCCTAAAAACTTTCCGCTTAGTAAGTTGATCAATGGTTTCGTAATGACCGTATTCCAGCGACTAGCCGCTTTCTTTTCACCTGTTAAGCGGGTAACGTCCGCTTCAATGAGCCAATGATGACGCAAATGATCAAAATTCAAATCATGTGCAATTGCCCTAGATAAAAATACACTGTTCATTCCACCGGCGGAGGCGCCGGCAATGGTATCAATAATAACACGCAGATCTAATTCAGGTAAAAAGCTTTTCAGAATGTCGAAATAAATTAATTCCGTATCGGGAATGTCGGTGATTTGATCGTTTGGGTATAAATAAGTCGTGCGACTTTTATCGTGAGGGTCGGGGCTCGCATGAATGGCTTTCGAGGCTCGGGCCAGTTTTAAAATCTCTTTACTGACTCCATGGATATAGATCGCCAGTGAAACACCACCAAAACAAACAAGCGCAAGTCGAAGTTCCTTTTCCCTCATTTAGACTTTCCTTCTTCCGGATAATTTTTAAAAGGCGAAATGATAAGTTCAAAGACAGATAGTGGTTTATCAAAGCCAAATTCACTTAACCCTTGTCTTAAATCCTTATAAGGCAAAGTTGGCTTATCAAGATAGGTACCAAATATTTTATCCCAAATAACCAAGTTAAAACCATAATTGCTATTGGTTTCATTGACGATCTCGGAATGATGTATCCAGTGTATTTCGGGTGTTATAAAGAGGGTCCGCATTAAATGTTCGAGAGGTCGCGGTAATTTAATGTTGCTGTGGTTAAATAATGCCAAACCGTTCAATATGATTTCAAATACGATAATCGCCGCAATTGGAATACCCATTATCAGCACGAAAGCCATTTTAATCAACATTGAGACAACTATTTCAAGTGGATGAAAGCGCACTGCAGAAGTAACATCTAAGCCTAACTCCGTATGGTGCATTCGGTGTAATCGCCATAGAAAAGGGACATTATGCATCATGACATGTTGTCCATAAATCAAAACATCCAGTAAAATGAGTGATAAAATAAAAGTTGGCCAAACTCCCAAATTAATTAAATTGAATAAACCATAATTATGTTCAGCGGCATAACTTGAAACCCCAACGGCAACTATAGGTAAGATAAACCTTATTGCGAAAGTGTTTATCACTGTAATTGATATATTCGTTAACCACTGAGAAAGTCGTGCAGCGCGACGTTTAGCAAGGGGCGATATGAATTCGAGACTAGCAAAAATAAGAAGCAGAGATAGAAAAACGCTAAGTCTTATATTTTGTTCATTGGCGATCAAAAATTCCATTTGGCGTCCTAAAAGTCAGAAGCAATTCCGTTATTTTCCCAATCCCCATATCGAACGGGATCCGGTCCTTCACGACCACCAATTTCTTTAGGCGCATTTTCCGCTTGATCATCTTTGGAGGACGACTTTTTTTCATTATCGTCAGAAACGACTTTTTCTTTTTCCATTTTAAGCTCCGAAATCAGAAAAATATAATTATTTTATAGTGAAAGCATGTTAAACACATATGGATGATTTGGGAAAGGAAAATTGTAGATTGTCGAACCATTTGGACAGTAGGGTTGTGTCTTATTATATTTTGAAAAAAATATTAGATGAGGCAATGACAATTGAAGGGGCGATGGACAGCCTTTCTCATAAAATTAATGATGGTGATAGAGGGTTCATTCGTCATTTGGTCACGACGACGATAAGACGTCTTGGACAACTTGATAAAATCATAAATCATATGACCAAAACCAAGCTGGGCAATACACAAATGGCCGTACGTCACGTGCTGAGACTTGGTATTACTCAGCTTTTATATATGGATGTGCCCGCATATGCTGCAGTTGATGGCTCAGTTAGGCTTGTTGAAACTAAAATATCAAAGAAACTGCAATATCTTAAAAATCCAGTCAATGCGATATTAAGGAATGTGGATCGCGAGCGAGAATTATTACTTAAAAAGTTTGGTAATACGCGACTTAATTTTCCTAAATGGCTTTTGAGTAGTTGGGATGCGCGGTTTGGAAATGCAACAGTCAAAGATATTATTGCGGCTTGCCTTGAAGAAGCGCCGCTTGATCTTAATTTTAAACCCCATTTAAATATAGAAGAATGGGCCAATTCTTTAAATGGAAAAGTTGTCCGAGATCATATTATTCGTCTTGAAAAGTCCGGGAAAATTGATGACTTAAAGGGATATAAGGAGGGCCTTTGGTGGGTTCAAGATGTTGCAGCCACGCTGCCGGAAACACTGCTAGGTGCTAAAAAGGGCGAGGCTGTATTCGATTTATGTGCTGCGCCTGGGGGTAAAACGGCCCAGTCCGCTGCGAAAGGAGCGAAGGTAACAGCTGTTGATATGTCCCATAAGCGGTTGAAAAGACTGGTTGAAAATATGAAAAGGCTTAACTTTAACGTTGACGTCGTGACGTCAAATATACTTGAATTTATTCCAGAAAGCTCTGCCAGCCATTATTTACTAGATGCGCCTTGTTCTTCGACGGGAACCATTCGGCGCCATCCTGAAATTTTACATATTCGCGATGCTAACGAAGTAAATGAAATGGCTTTAATGCAATCAAAAATGCTAGATCAAGTTTCAGGCATTATGAAGAGCGGCAGCATATTGGTTTATTCTGTTTGTTCTATGCAGCAAGAAGAAGGCCCGGATCAGATTAACGCTTTACTGGAGCGGGATCGCTCGTTAAAACGAAAAGAGATATCAAAGGAAGAGTTGATTGGTTTTGAGCAAGCCATATTAGAAAATGGAGACGTTCAAACCCTTCCTCATTTTATAGAAGGCGGTATGGACGGATTTTTCATTTCCCGCTTAGAGAAAATATAAGGATACACTATGGCATCAGAAATAAAAATTGCACCTTCCATTCTTTCAGCTGATTTTGCCCGATTGGGAGAAGAAGTTGCAGCCATAACAGAAGCGGGCGCGGATTACATTCATGTTGATGTAATGGACGGTCATTTTGTGCCCAATTTAACCATTGGGCCGGATGTGGTTAAAGCCGTTCGGCCTTATAGTGATAAGATATTTGATGTTCATTTGATGATTTCACCAGTAGATTTATATATTGAGGATTTCGCTAAAGCGGGCGCTGATATTATTACAGTGCATGCTGAGGCGACACCGCATTTTCATAGAACAATACAATTGATCAAATCATTGGGTAAAAAAGCGGGCGTCTCGCTTAACCCGGGCACGCCCGTCAGTATGATTGAAAACGTCATGGATATGGTTGATCTTGTCCTCGTGATGAGCGTTAACCCAGGATTTGGTGGGCAAAAATTTATTCCGTCGGCACTCCCAAAAATAAGGGAAATCCGAAAAATGATTGATAAAGAAGGTCGTCCTATTGATCTGCAGGTTGATGGTGGTATTAATATGGAAACAGTAGAGAGCGCAATAGAAGCGGGCGCCAATGTTCTGGTTGCAGGCACTGCAACATTTGTTGGTGGTCCGGAGAAATATGCGTCTAATATTGCTGCATTAAAAGGAAAATAAAGTCACTTTTAAGCCATATTCGACATATAATTTCGGTGGATAATTATATTAAATTCATTAGAATGACCTAAACTGAAAAGCCAAAAGTAGAGAAACGCATATAAATGGCCCAACTACGCCGCACAGCTGTCTCATCAACTGAGAAAAAAACGCAAAACCCAATTGCTAAAGCAATGAGCAGGGCGAGGCATAGTAGCTTTTATCATGATTTAAGTTTAAGAGGGAAAAACCCACTAAGATTGCTGGGAACACCAAAGGATCTGTGGCCTGGGTCTGTGACGGCTGGCACACAAATGGTGGCGGGTAAAATAATGGCCGGTGGCCATATACTAGAAAACCCGAAGGATGATCAAAATGTTTGGCCTGGCGGGGATGTTTGGCTAGATTCAAATTTAAGCGAACATTGGCAGGCTTATTTACATAGTTTTAATTGGCTACGTGATTTAAATCAGGCAGTTGATCGCAAAGGGGCACAGCGCCGCGCCGAAGAATTGGTGGAAACTTGGATCGACCAAAATACACAGTGGGGCGAAATTTCATGGCGATCCGATATTGTGGGTGAACGCGTCACAAATTGGTTGATTTATGCGCCACTTATCATGGATTCGGATGATGTTTTATATCGCGGTCGTGTTCTTGATATCCTAGCACGGAGCGCTAGACATTTAATGAAAATGTCATCTGATATGCCAGATGGCCCCGCGGGTTTAAAGGCAATTATTGGTTTGGCATTTTCAGGGCTATTTATCCCTTTTGGCGATGCATGGCTTAAGCAATCAGTCGGTCATTTGAAATTTTCGCTCGGAAAAGAAATATTGGTTGATGGCGGTATCAGAAGTCGTAACCCTCAAGAATTATTACATCTTTTTATGAATATGGTGCTTTTAAAAGATGCCTTTCCTGGCATGGGCAAAACAGTACCGGATGAACTGGAAAAAGCTGTTAGTAGAATGGCGTCTAATCTAAAGTCTATAACGCTTGGTGATGGCAAATTACCCCTCTTTAATGGTTCGTGTTTGCAGCGCAATGAAGATATTCCTGCCTTTTTAATTAAAGCGGAAGAAGATGCAACGGTGACGATAGTGCTTGAGCAATGCGGTTATAACCGTATCGAAAAAGGGCAAACGATCATTATTGAAGACGTGGGGCCACCAGCAGAACTAGAAATGAGCCGGAGTGCTCATGCGGGGACATTATCTTTTGAAATGAGCCATGCAAAAGAAAGAATAATTGTAAATCTGGGCCAGGCTGCATTTAATGCACAAATTGATGAAAATATAGAGAGGTTTTCAAGATCTACTGAAGCACATTCAACACTTGTTATTGGTGGTCAAAATAGCAGTAATATTCGTGAAGATGGATTAATAGGGCACGGTATAACCACAACCGATACTTCATTATATGAGGAAAACGGCCATATACTTATTGATGCAAAGCATGACGGTTATAAAGAGAACGGTTTTAGCCATCGCCGCCTTATTTATGTTGATGATAAGGGCGAGGATATTCGTGGTGAAGATAATGTCGATTTAATAGGCAATCAAAATAATGAAAGTGGGCAATCATTTAATATTTTCTTCCACTTACATCCGAATGTTTCCTTGGTAGAGGGCAACGATCATATCATGTTGGTAACGGAAACTGGCAGTAAGTGGGGCTTTTATTCTAGTGACGCAAAACGCAGCATTTCTGAGGGTTTGTATTTTGGTGATGCCGGTAAATCATTACCATGCCTATCTATTAAATTATCTGGAAAGATTGAAAGCGCGAACACCAAAGTACTTTGGTCACTAAAATTAATTGATGAGAATTAAGAATACTCTTGCGCCAAGTTATAAAATCCAGTACCACGCGATAAGTAAATTGAGATAATGATAAAAAGAGATTTTTTGATGAATGATTCAGCAAATACACCGATTAAGCGCGCACTTTTATCCGTATCAGATAAAACGGGATTAATAGAATTCGGGCAATTCTTAGCAAGCCAAGGCGTAGAAATTTTGTCTACCGGGGGCTCTGCTAAAGCCTTGGCTGATGCAGGTGTGCCGGTTAAAGAAGTTGCTGAACACACAGGATTCCCTGAAATGATGGACGGTCGTGTGAAAACGCTTCACCCGAAAATTCACGGCGGTTTATTAGCGCTTCGTGACAATGATAAGCATCTTGGTTCAATGAAAGAGCACGATATTGGCGGTATAGATCTATTGTGTGTTAACCTTTATCCGTTTGAAGAAACCGTTGAAAAAGGGGCTGATTTTGCAACATGCATTGAAAATATTGACATTGGTGGTCCGGCCATGATTAGAAGTGCTTCAAAAAACCATGCTTTTGTCACTGTTGTTGTGGAAGCAAGTGATTATGAAGGTATCATGGCCTCTATGAAAGAGAATGCGGGAGCAACATCGGCTTCTCTAAGAACCAAACTGGCGGCAAAGGCCTTTGCACGAACAGGCTCTTATGATGCGGCAATTTCAGCATGGTTTGCGGATCAACTTGGGGAAACTTATCCGGAACGCATGAATATTACGGCTACGAAACGACAAGAATTAAGATACGGCGAAAACCCGCATCAAGATGCAGCGTTCTATGTCACACGAAATGCCACACCAAGACGCGGCATAGCCACAGCCACTCAATTGCAGGGTAAAGAATTAAGCTATAATAATCTTAATGATACGGACGCAGCCTTTGAACTTGTTAGCGAATTTGATCCTAAAGATGGTCCAGCCGTTGCAATAATCAAACACGCTAACCCATGTGGAGTTGCACGTGGAAATAGTTATTTAGAGGCCTATAACAAAGCACTTATTTGCGACCAAACCAGCGCATTTGGAGGTATTATTGCCTTAAATGGTATGCTTGACGGTGAAACAGCAGAAGAGATTTCGAAAATTTTCACAGAAGTCGTCATTGCCACAGATGCTGATGAAAAGGCACGTGAAATAATGTCCGCGAAAAAGAATTTAAGACTACTTCTAACGGGCGGGATAGCCGATCCGCGTGATGCAGTTCAAACGATAAAATCCGTCGCGGGTGGTTATTTAGTGCAAGGCCGTGATAATGGTAAGGTTACCTTGGACGACTTAAAGGTCGTGACGAAAAGAAAACCTTCAGAGCAGGAATTAAATGATTTATTGTTTGCCTTTAATGTTTGTAAACATGTGAAATCAAATGCCATTATTTATGTAAAAGACGGCGCAACGGTCGGAATTGGTGCGGGGCAAATGAGCCGGGTAGACAGCGCAAGAACGGCAGCGCGAAAAGCCCTTGATGCCAGTGAGGCTGCTGGTTTAGAAATCCCAATGACTGAAGGATCAGTTGTTGCCTCTGATGCCTTTTTCCCATTTGCGGACGGCCTCTTAAGTGCAGCAGAAGCAGGTGTAACGGCGGTTATTCAGCCTGGTGGTTCAATTCGCGATGATGAAATTATCGCAGCCGCTGATGAGCAGGGCCTTGCCATGGTCTTAACAGGCATGCGCCATTTCCGTCATTAAAATAGTGTCGCGGGATATTATTAAATACCCCGCATAACTATTGAAAAGTGAGAATTAATCAACGACTACGTTACGAATCTGTCTTGCTGCAAAACCCATTTTTGTCACATTAATGGTGCCGGCATGTTGGAAATCCTCGAGCAGTTTTTTCACACGTAGTGTGGCTAAATTATTATCTTTCAGCCATTTATCTGCCGCTTTTTCACAGTCTTTTGCTTTAGTGCCGCTTAACGCAGTTCTTGTCAGTATTTTTTGCTGATCTTGAAGATCACCCAAAATACTATTAACGGCGAGACGGTCCCAATGATCAGATGTTTCGACAAGTTCCGCTTGATTTCTAAGCCAGTCAAACCCAAGATCATCACCAAACTTGAAGTAAGCTTTGGCAACTTCGGTGACATCAATACCTAATTCTTTCGCAACTTGCACGAGATCACATGCCGCCGTTTTGATATCAAGACTTGCGATCAACTGGGCAAGGTCTTTTTCAACATTTTGCTCAGCATACATGTTCATTTTGCCCATGAAGCTTTCGTCCGAAGAAGATTGAGCCCCCGTATCCATTTTAAACAGTTCCGTGATACCAGGCTTATAATTATCAATAATAGATTTTATCGGCTTCTTGTTGTCCGTGTTATTTAAGAACCAGATTGTTTGACGACGGGCAAACTCTTCAACATCCATAAGCATAAGCATTTGAATCGTTGCAGGCGCGATATAATCTAACGCTTCAATACGTTTCCACATATTATCAAGTTCAAATACTTCACTCGTAATAATGGCGGCACGTGCTATTTCAGCACCGCTTGCCCCGGTTTCTTCCTTAATAGCTTGAATGCCCCCGCGGTTCACAATTTCATTACAAAGCACTTTTGCAATAATTGGCTTACGCAATTGGTGATTTAACATTTCTTTTTTATACTTGCCGCTTAGTCTTTCAGGGAAAGACATGCTCAAATACTTTTCTAAGTAAGGATCATCAAGAAAATCACTTTCCATTAAACTATCAAAAAGAGACATTTTTGCATAAGCAATCAGCACAGAATTTTCAGGACGTGTAAGGCCGAGTGATTTTTCAGCACGCTCAGCGAGCTCTTCATCATTAGGAAGAAATTCTAACTCCCTATCTAGATTTGCGGATTTTTCCAAATCATCCAAATATCTTTCGAAACTATCAAGCTGTTTAATACTGCTTGATTTAGCGAGGCTTATAGCTTGTGATTGAAGATAATTGTCGCGCAATACGAGTTCTGCAACATCATCTGTCATGTCTTCTAACAATTTGTTGCGTTGCTTTCCGGTCATTTTCCCTTCTGCCACAACACTATTTAGAAGAATCTTGATATTGACTTCGTTATCCGAACAGTCAACGCCGGCTGAATTATCAACGGCGTCTGTGTTCATCATGCCGCCAGAAAGCGAATATTCTATCCGGCCAAGTTGTGTACAACCAAGGTTTCCACCTTCGCCTATCACTTTACATCTAAGATCACTACCATTCACACGAATGGCATCGTTAGCACGGTCACCAACTTCACTGTTGCTTTCGCTATCGGCTTTAACATAGGTACCAATGCCACCAAACCATAATAAATCCATTTGTGATTTTAAAATGGCGCGGATTAGTTCATTAGGTGTTGCGGAAGAGACATCATCTTCAAAACCAAATAATGATTTCATTTCCGGCGTAAGATCAATAGATTTAAGGCTTCTACTAAAGACGCCACCACCTTTTGTGATAAGCTTCTTATTATAATCTTCCCAGCTTGAGCGCGGAAGATCAAAGAGGCGTTGTCTTTCATCAAATGATTTTTTAGGATCCGGGTCTGGATCAATGAAAATATCGCGGTGGTCAAAGGCGGCAACTAGTTTGACGGCTTCTGAACAGAGAAGGCCGTTACCAAATACATCACCAGACATGTCACCAATACCAGCAACACTAATGCTGTCTTTTTGTACATCAATGCCTTGCTCACGGAAATGGCGCTGAACACTTACCCACGCACCTCGTGCGGTAATGCCCATTTTCTTATGGTCATATCCAACGGAGCCACCAGATGCAAAAGCATCATCAAGCCAGAAGCCATAATCTTGTGCAAGCCCATTAGCAATATCAGAGAATGTGGCCGTTCCTTTATCGGCTGCCACAACGAGATAAGGATCATCATCATCTTGTCTTACAACCTCTAGCGGTGGGATTACATCGCCGTCTTTTAAATTGTCTGTAATATCAAGCAAACCAGATATAAATGATTTATAACACGCAATTCCTTCATCAAGGAATTCTTCACGTGTTGGATTGGCGGGCATTTGTTTTGGAACAAACCCACCTTTAGCTCCAACTGGCACAATAACGGTATTCTTTACTTGTTGAGCTTTAACTAGACCGAGCACTTCCGTACGGTAGTCTTCTTTACGGTCTGACCAACGAAGGCCGCCACGCGCAACAGGACCAAATCTTAAATGGACGCCTTCAAAGCGGGCGGAATAAACGAATATCTCAGCATAAGGCCTTGGTTTCGGTGCTTCATCAACACCGCTACTTTGAATTTTGATGGAAATATAATTTTTATGATCGCCATTTGCATCTTTTTGATAAAAGTTGGTTCTTAAAGAACATTCAATAACATTTAAGCAATTTCTTAAGATGCGATCCTGATCAAGACTATCAACGTTAGCGAGCAAGCTTTTTATCTTACTAATATTTTTTGCTGCCGCTTTATCACGATCTGTTTTACTTGTGTCATTAATTGCAAACTTAATTTCAAACAGATCAGCTAGTAATCTTGAAATATCGCCATATTGCGTCAATGTGTCTTGCATATAAAATTCACTATATGAACTTCCAAGTTGACGCAGGTATTTACTATAAACACGTAGAATTAATGCTTGCCTATGGGTTAAGGATGCGCTTCTGACTAGTTTATTGAAGCCGTCATTGTCAACATGCCCTAGCCAAATTGCCCGCAGCGTTTCTTCCATTGGTGTTTTTAAAATACTAAGATCAATTGCGTTTTGGGCGGGCTCTTCAAGATAGAAGTCATGCATACTATAATGAATTTTATCGTCGTCTGTCCCTGTGTACACATCATAGGCGAATTCTTCTATCACTCTTAAACCCATATTTTCGAGCATTGGAAGACAATCACTCAGAGTGATGATGCTTTGACTGGTATAAATTTTTAATCGGACAACATGTTCCGCGTCTTCTGGTTCGCGATATAGATTAAATGCAATATTATCCTTTACTGGCAATTGTTCCATTTTATCGACATCGGTGACAGCAAAACGTGGATCGAAATGTTCTTTATAGGCAGGTTTAAAGCACTGACTGTATTTTCTAAAAAGCTGGATTGCTTTTTCTTCTCCGTATCGATCAACCAATACTTCGTGGAAGTAATCAACCCAACTTTGAGCGACTTTCGCGATGCGGCGGTTAATATCATCTGGGTCAGCATTTCTGACTTGTCCGGGTTTGGTTCTAATAATGAAATGCCAGCGAGCAATTCGTTCGTTACTAAGTTGCGCGTATCTTGATGAAAGTTCACCGTTAAATTCTTCACAAAGAATTTTTTCAATTTTTGAACGCAATACTGAATTATATAAATCTCGCGGTACGAAGACTAAAGCGGACACAAAACGTTCAAATTTATCGCGACGTACAAAAGCACGGCACTGTGGTCTTAAGCTCAAATGTAATATGCCAATAGACGTTTGAAACAGAGTTTCTTCATCAATTTGGAATAGTTCATCACGCGGAAGTGTTTCTAAAATATGAAACAATGCTTTGCCGTCGTGGCTATTATAATCAAAGCCAGAACGCTCAACGACAGTTTTCACTTTGGTATCAAGGTAAGGAATATTTTGCGCGCGCTGATTGTAACTATCAGAAGTAAATAGACCGACGAAGCGTATTTCCCCGACAACTTTTCCTTTATTATCAAATTTTTTGAAACCGACATAATCTAAATGTACCACGCGGTGGACCAATGATTTAACATTGGCTTTGGTGACGAGCATAATAGGATCATTGGCCATAAAATCTTCAATTTCAGGGGAAATATCCACTAGGCCATCAGGCCCTCGAAGAACTTGAACCTTAGGGTCACGCAGTATGCCGTATCCATCGCCAGAGGATGGTTTTTTCTTATTATGGTCGTATTCACGGTAGCCCAGCATTGTGAAATTATTTTCTGTAAGCCATTTTAGAAACCTCTGAGATTCTTTAACTTCTGCACGTGTTACTGATTTCGGCGCATTTTCAAGACCATCAGATGTCTCGCTCACTTTTTGAACGATCGTTTTCCAATCTTGAACGGACGCATGTACAAAGTCGGTGACTTGTTTAAGTTTATCAAATAAGGAATCGATTTCTTGCTGATTACTCATGGCAGTAATTTCAATGTGCATGACAGATTCAGAAGCCTTAGAGCCACCTTTTGAAACCATTTTACCTGATTTATCGCGATTATGATCAAGAACAGGATGGATAAGCATGTGCAGCGTGTTGCCGTCTTCTAAAAGATTTGAGGTGATTGAATCTATCAAGAAAGGCATATCCTTGGTAAGGATCTGTATGATAGTATGTGAAGATGTCCAGCCATACTCTTCTAATGTAGGATTGAAAATGCGAATTTTAGAGGCTTTTCCAGATTCTTTAAAATCGTTAATAAATTTCCAATTGCTTATGGCAATGGCATATAATTCATCAATTTTTAAGCTTAAATCTTCTGGGGATGCGTTCTTATAAAAATTACCTACAAAGTCAATAAAACCATCCCCTAAGGATGATTTCATATTTTCTTTTGCGTAATCAACGATGGTATCGAGGCGAATTTCTTTTTGGGACCAGCTGCTCACGGCTTTTTCCTTTTTGGTTATGAAATTTCATATTCTTAGAATCTATCATATATATAAAGGGTTTAAGAAATGGTTTATTTGTTATTTTTCAAATTTCCTGAGGATTTAATTCTCTTTTTTCAAATTTCCATTGATAAAGGCAGCTCGTTTCAGAATCGGGTCAATTTTTGTATATTGATCATCGAGAACCTTAAGAACATCAATGTCATGCCCCCGTCTTTTGGCAAGGAGCAAACAAAATTCATCTGCATCCTTACTAACGATCATTTTCTTTAACCTAATGCGGCCGATTACCGGCATATCTCTTAGTACATTTCTTGCTTCTTCAACGGTTCTTGATTGTTGTACGAGGTTGGCGCCGTTTGATCCTTTGCGGATTGCACGCATTTCTTTTACGCATCCTTTGATGCCACCAGGGAAATGTTTGATGAAGTCATGGAAATCCTCAACATCAACATTCATGTGTTTGGCAATTCCAAGTGCCGCTGCATATTCGGTAAGCCTTGTTTTATCGTAGTCTTTACCGAGGCAGATTTTAAGAACTGGTGTAAAGGGTGCACGTTCTTGTATTTTTAAGCCATTTTCTGCAACGAGTTTAGAATACTCAACAGGGGAATTTTCACATACACTATGAAATTTATAAATAGCGGTAAGAATATTATATAAACTATCTCTGCTTCTGTTATGACTTGCGTCTTCTTTCTTAATATATCGAATGACCTGTTTCAGCGAATCTTGAAGGGTATCGTCTGTAGTTTCTTGAGAAAGGGTGGCATCAAGTTGATCTTCATTTAAAACGTCTTCTTCATTTTCAAGAGTGATCTCATCTCTGCCCGAAGCGATGGTGCGCATTAACTCTTCAATAGTTGGCTTGTCTTCGTCCAATTGAACATCTTTTGCTAAAATCCAACGCACGCCACCAAGAATAAAATTAATGTTTTGATTATCATCACTGAAGGGAAGAAGTATACCTCGATATAGAGCTTTTTCACCTTCACGGTTTACAAACTCTGCCTCAAAGGCAATTGGGACCCTGTTGGCCAGAACTTCTAAATAATGATCTGTCACACGACTTAACATAGAGCGGCGCGGCACCTCGGCTATAGGACGCCCAACAAGATCAACTTCCAGATCTTCTGTTAATCCATTTCCGATCACCTGAAAAATTGGGTTATCTTTCCCATTTCTCAGATCTAATAAAACAAGATTAGATTTGAATGCTTCAATTTCTTGGCGCTGTAATCGTTTTAATGCGGGCAATCCGGATGAGCCGGCTATTTTTTCCCAACTTTCATAAAGACAAAAAGTTATTCTTCTTTCCTGATCTGTCTCTTGTTCCGCGCTCATATTCAAGTACCACTTCAGTTTTTTATTATAACAGATTGATTTTGATGGCAAAGTTTCCAATCAATCCTATGGCACGACTTTATCATTAACCATATTAATAAAACAACAACATATGATAACATGCTGTTTTTTTTGAGTTTTTTGAAATGTTGTCTTAAGGCCTTATTAGACGACTTTAAAAGGAATCGAAAAACGTTATATTGGGATGTGATAAAAGTTGTTCTTAAAGTAGTGCCTTAAGTTAAGCATTCATAAGAAAGTCGTCCATCAAAAGACGATTTTACAGAATAAAAAGACCCGTGATTATATAAACGATAAATGTCAGACCGCCGCCGACTAAAGCATAAGGCAATTGTGTTTTTACATGATCAAGAAGATCACATCCCGCCGCTAATGAAGAAATGACGGTCGTATCTGAGATTGGCGAACAATGATCCCCAAACACACCTCCACCCAGTACGGCTGATATAACGAATGCAGGAGGAAGTCCTAGCATTTGAATTAACGGTACGCCAATAGGGATCATAAGAGCGAATGTTCCCCATGAAGTTCCAGTTGTGAACGCCATGAGTGAAGATGCTAAGAATAACATTGGCACGATTAATATAAGAGGTAAATTCTCACTGGCTAACCCTGCGACGAAAGCCCCGGTTCCAAGATCACGAAGACTAGCACCTAAGGCGAGTGAGAGAAGCACAATAGTAACAAGCTGTATAAGTTCATTCATTCCTTTGAAGCCAATTTCTACTAATTTTATATGTGTGAATTGGCCACTGGATAACATCATAGCATAAGCGACAAGGCAGGATAGAATGGTGGCATATAAAATAGATTGTGAGCCATCGCCGTTTCGAATAACGCCGTCGCCAGTCCAATACATAAAGGCAAAGATTAAACCGATTAAGGAAATAAGCGGAACGATCATATATCTGGCTTTGGTTCCTACAAACTCGGGTGCTTGTTCTTCCTCCGCTTTTTGTTGCATCGCTTTTTCATAATGTTTTAGTGGGCCATGAATTCTATCCGTCATAATCGTGAACAACACAATGATAAGCGCAATCCATGCATAAAAGTTATAGAAAATTGACCCTACAAGCGCACCTTCCGCATTTTCAAGACCGGATTGTTGCATGTTTGCTAAAGCGACCGCACCCCACCCATTAAGAAGTAATAAAATACAAACCGGTGCACTGGTGCTATCAATCACATAAGCAAGCCGTTCACGGCTCATGCCGAATTTGTCGAAAATGCCTCGTGATAATATACCGGCCGTAATGACACTAAGATTACTTTCAACAAAAAGCACGATACCAGTAAAGAAAGTGAGAAGACCCGCTTGTTTTTTTGTTCGCGTTACCCCTTTATTTATCATCATTTCAACGAGAGCAGAAACACCACCAGAGTGTCGCATATAGGCAATCAAGCAACCGATTACGAGAGAGAATATCAATACCCGAGTATTGCCCGGGCTTTCAAAGACGCTAACGATGCGTTCTATTGTTTCAATAGGGGCAAAAATAGCTGTTGCACTAGAGGCATCAAAAAGTAAAAGAAGCTCTGCTGTAAAAATCCCTGCGAGCAAGGCCATAATCACTTCTTTTCGCCAAATCACAACGCCAATTGCCACGACTTGCGGTAGGATAGTAAGCCAACCCATTTTTCCCTCATTTGTATATTTTAATTTTTTTAAGTATGCGAAGGATTACAGGTAAATGCAAGATAATAAAAGGTAAGAAAAAAGGCGGCATAAAAGCCGCCTTTTAAAATAAAAATTAATGTTGTTTAATTTTCAACACGCTCATAAACAACATTTCCATCGACCATGGTTAGGTCGATTTCCATATTGATCAAATCGGCTGGCTGTATATTAAACAGATTACGGTCAATAATTACCATATCTGCAAGTTTACCAACTTTGAGTGAACCTCTCACATCACCTTCAAATGTGGCGTTGGCGCCATTGATTGTGTAGGCGACGATACTATCAGCAAGACTGATTTTCTCTTGAGGGTTCCATCCTCCTTCTGGGGTGCCTTGTAATGTTGTGCGATTAACGGCTGCATTTAAAAGATATTTCGGATGATTATAGTATTCAGCCGCATTGGTTCCTGGCCAGTCTGAACCAAACACAAGTGTTGACCCATTGGAAAGGAGCGAATTAAAAGCATATGCCCCCTTGGAGCGTTCAACACCAATACGTTCTTCCATCCAGCGCATATCGTCTGATAAATGATAAGGATTAATTTCCGCTATGACACCTAATTGATTAAAGCGCGGGAAATCGGAAGGGCGCACTACTTGGTTATGAATGACGCGATATCCCTCTAAAGACCCACCAACATCATTTTGTAGGCGTTCGTAAGTGTCCAGCATCAATGATACACCTTTGGTTCCAATAGCGTGAACATTTGCTTTAAAACCGCCTTTATTAGCTTCAAGCAGATAGGCGTACATTTTATCCATATTTTCTGTTTCATATTCAGGGTGATCGCTTGTGTGATGGCGATAGCGGCCGGAATAATCTGGACGGTCCGTATAGGGCTCAAAGAAAAGCGCGCTATGGTTACCCATAATGCCGTCGATATATCCTTTGTAAGCACCCCATCGTAAATAATGGTCTTTCAGACGAGTTACTGGATGTGTGCCCATTTTAATGCCCGCGTCGTTAAATTCTTTTGCGCGGGCTAAGTCAGCGCGCATCCAAATTCGTGTTGTAAGTTCGCCGGCTTCTTGAAGCTCCGTATAATATTCTGGATAGTTTCCATGGGTAATATCATGGACATCTACGATCCCGTTTTCACGCATACGTTTAAGTGTAGAACGTATTTCGTTTAAAATTCTTTCATGCGATTTGGGTGTAATAACAGCACGAATTCTTTCAATCGCAGGGGACCCTTTTTCGATGAGGCCTGTCGGCGATCCATCTTCGTTGGTTGCCATGCCCTCTAATATTTCATTTTCTAAGCCAGCAGCGCGCAATGCTGCCGTATTGGCAAGGTGAAGTTCTGCGGGACGTTCGAAACTTGATACAAATACAGGCGTATTTGGTGTTAGATCATCAATAGTGGAACGGTTTGGTTTCCAGCGACCGGTGAAGTTGGCTCCGGCACCTGCATCAACCGCAGCTTCACCAGCTCCCCATGCCTCATAAGCTCCCCATAGACCACGCGTGATCCACTCTCCTTCTGGGATATTGGGTAAAATGCGTTCTATTTCAGCACGAAGAGCAGCGTCATCAGCGACTTTCAGTAAATTGGCATCATTAAGCTGTGCGCCCGCACCATTTAAATGCGAATGCCCGTCTACAAAACCTGGCATTAACATCCGGCCTTTAAGATCAATGACGCGCGTATTATCCCCGATATAGGCATCTGCTTCAGCATCATCATTAAAAATAGCGACAATTTCATTGCCTTTAACGGCAACACCTTTGGCCCAAGGATGGCTTTCTTCAACGGTATAGACATCTCCTCCTTTAAAGACGACATCTGCTACATTGGAATTCATTGCGTTCTGTGTTTCATCGGCGGCTTGTTCTGCGCATGCACTCAGTAAAAGTCCAATAACAGCTAAGCCAAGAAACCCCGACTTCTTCGCTAATTTCATTTGTTCCTCCCATTTGCACTTTTTAAAAATAGCACTTTTATCATGTACTATTATAATATAATTTGCAAAAAGACTATCATACAACAGTACTTAGAAAGTGTGTTTCGTATAGAGGATAAAATGGATAAACCTTATTCGCGCACCAGTGAAAAAAACGAATATATTGACAGTTATTATTCGAGAACGCTGGATGATAAATGCGACTTTGACCAATTAAGAAATGACGTCAAGACGTCAGTATGTGTTATCGGCGGTGGTATGGCGGGCGTCGCCACGGCCCACAGTTTGGTTGAAAAAGGTGAGAAACCAGTCCTTATAGAAGCAAACCGCATTGGTTGGGGCGCGTCAGGTCGAAATGGTGGTTTCGTCAGTTCTGGCTTTTCTAAAGGACCATGGGAAGTCGCCAATATGGTCGGTGAAAGTCATGCGAGAGAACTTTATCAACTGACGAATGCCGCCTTAGATAGCATAAACCGCCGCATGGGGAATGAACGAGAGAGCTTAATCGATGACCCGCATGGACATTTCGAAGTGTCATGGTTTAATGAACCTGGTAAAGTTGAAAAGCAAGTTGAATCCATGAATGATTTGATGGGTGTGCACTATGAATTTTGGCCAAAAGACAAGTTTCGCGAATATTATCATTCGAACCATTATCATGATGCCTATTTAAAACCGCAAGCCTTGCAGCTGCATTCTTTAAATTATGTAAGACATTCCGCAAGAGAGGCTGAAAAAGCTGGCGCGCAAATTTTTGAGAAAACACCGGCAATCGAAATTAAGAAAACCCAAAATGGATGGAAAATCATCACAGATAAAGGGTCGGTAACGGCGGATCAAATCGTCATGTGTTGTAGCGCTTATATCGGCGGATTGAATTTTAGGTTGTCTAACGCAACTTTACCAGTGGCAACATATGTGATGTTGACAGAACCACTTGGTGATCGGCTTAAAGAGGCGATTAAAGGAAAATGGGGGGTAAGTGACAACAGGGTTTCGTCAAATTATTACCGAACAGTCAAGGATAACAGTCTTTTTTGGGGCGGTCGGGTTTCCATGTTTAATCCGCAAGGTAAAAAGCTTGAGCGTATAATGATGAAAGACTTGCTTGTGGTATATCCGCAACTTAAAGGCATAAAAGCGAATGTCGCATGGGGTGGGTTTATGGGCTATCCCGCTCATAAGATGCCACAAATCGGTGAACTTGAACCAGGATTCTGGTATGCGCAGGGTTTTGGGGGTTCAGGTATGACAGCAACAGTGGCTGGCGGCGAAGTGGTGGCTGATGCGATTATTAACAATGATGAAAGATATAAGCTTTTTGAACCATTCGGCCTTCAATATGCAGGAAAGCCGTTTGGCCCTATCGTGGCGCAAACGGCTTATTGGTTATTTCAGCTTCAAGACGCTTATAAAGAATGGCGCCTTAATCGATAAAGTTGGCTTAACGTGATACAAATTTGTATGACGCGCGCTCCATGTCTTTGATATTACCGAATGTTCGTTCAGGGGACAAATGTTCCTCAAGGAACTTATAAATATCATACCTGGCTTGTCGTGCGATAGGATGATCCATTCTTGCGAAGTTGTGCCCGCCCGGAATATCTTCAAATTCTTTATAAGTAAATTCCTTGCCGTCCGCTTTTAATGATTTTATTAAATGACGAATTTCTAGAATATTGACATCATCATCGTTGGTATTACCATATACCATCAATGGCGTTTCCAGCTTATGGGTGTTCCAAGCAGGTGACCGTTTGATATATTCCTCATGGTTTTCAAAGGCGCTTTCACCAAGATGATAGTCTGTTTCATAAAGTTCGCGATATCCTTGGGTTTTATACCCCATTCGGGCAATCAGATCACTTACAGGAACATCGGCAAAGCCAACTTTATAAGCATCTGGAAAGTTGAATAAGTTAAGCAGTGTGATCATACCACCGTGACTATGGCCCATAATGCCAACGCGGTTTTGATCAACGACGCTATAATTTTCCACCATATAATCGCGTGCTGCTTTTACGTCGTCCACTTCTTTGCCACCATAATCGATGCTTTCATAAAAGCGTTTACCGTAACCGGTTGAGCCACGATAGTCAGGCGCAATGATGATATATTGCTGTGCGATGAGCTCGCGATAAAGCTGGCCATTTTCCACATCAAAGTTGGCGTGTACCCCTTGGTGAGGGAAAACAAGTAATGGATATTTCTTACTTGGGTCAATATCTTTTGGGAAAAACACATAGGCGCTTAACTTTAATGGATTTGTTAAAGAGAGAGGGTTTTGTTCACCATCACCGGAAAAATCATGGTCTTTACCAAGTGGGGGCCCTGTAAACCGGACCTTTTCAATAATAGCAACTTCTCCCATAATGTTGTGCATCATTATATCTTTAAGCCCCTTGTTTACCCGATCAAAAGAGTGTCGCATATCGCTAAGTCGCTCTTTGAGGTCGGCAATTTCCGCTTTTAATTCATCGGTATCGTCTGCTTGTGCCATAGAGATTGACGTCATGACGGCAATGGCAAAGATACTAATTCTTTTTAATAGTTTCATTTGATTAGTCCCCTTTTGTTTTTCTTAAGATACGACCATTTATCCGGCTATCGGAACCGGCCGTTGTATCGGTAATCATGCCATTAACAATAACAGCGTCAAAACCAGTAGGTTCAGCATAGACATCTGTCCAATCTGTCCCGGGCCTAACATTTTCAAGGTCCATAACAACAATATCCGCTGCCATTCCTTCTTTAAGGCGACCACGGGTCTGGATATCAAAGATATCCGCCGTTTGGCCGGTCATTTTGTTAATGGCCAACTCAAGTGACATGACTTTATCACGGACAACATATTCATAGAGCACTTTTGGAAAAGATCCAAAAGAACGCGGATGGCGCATGGTTGGGCTGCCGTCCGTTGAAATAGAAACGTCCTCGGCGGTGATAAATGCATCTTGAGTTTCTTTTGTCATAATGAAATGCGCGGTGGATGGCCCATTATGGCCATAATCCATAATGATATCTTCTGGGTCTTTGCCTGTAATTTCGGATATTTCAGCAACCGTTTTCCCAGAGTATTCCCCTGAAGATACCAGTATCGCTCCCGGGCCATTACGCCGTTTAATCTTTGCCGTCAGAAACTCTTTAAATTCTGCACGGCGCTTGGCAACCGCATCATTAAATTCAAATTCACGCTTTGCCCATTCCGGGTAAAGGTAACTCATATCACCGAAACTGGCGAGATAGGGATAAACATCTGCCGTAATTTTGACGCCATTTGCGCGGGCTTCTCGAATTTGCCTTAAGACAGCTTCGCCTTGTTCGCGGGTTTTTCCGTAGACAACTTTTACATGGGAAGCATTGACGCGGGCATAATGACCTTGCCTTATTAATTCTGCAATTGATTCATGTACCTTATCATCATCTTCATTTCTGACATGGCTTGATATCACACCGTCATGAGCACCAACCACTTTGGCAAGTCCAAACATTTCTTCATCATCCGCGTAGCGTCCAGGAACATATTCAAGCCCGGTGCCAAGGCCGTAAGCGCCCGCTTTCATTGCTTTTTCAAGAAGTTCTTCCATTGCGGCTTGCTCTTCTGGGGTAATTTTATCTTTTTCACCGCCTCCTGATAGGTATCGGATAGCACCGTGACCTACGAGAGTAGCAACATTGGGGCCTGATTTTTGTCTGTCTATTTCATAAAGGAAATCTTCAAATGAAACGGCATCATCATAACCTGGGTTTCCCCCGTCTTGACCAAGCATTACGGTTGTCACGCCTTGTCGCAGAAAACTCCTTAAGTGATCATTGTTTTCCTGAAGGGGGTCACCGTGCGCATGGGCATCGATAAAACCGGGTGAAACAATGCGCCCTGTGGCATCAATGGTTTCAAGAGCATTAATGTTTGAGGCATCCGTTTCCCCAATATAGTCTATTTCATCACCACTCACCAATATATCAGCCATAAATGCAGGATCACCTGTACCGTCCACAATGGTACCGCCACTGATAAGTAAGTCATACGTTATATTATAATCCGGCCCAGCTATGACATCAGAATTTGACGCTTGATCTTCCGGCGCACAGGCAGCAAGTACGAGCACGCTTAAGTAGGCAATAACTTTTGTTCTTAATTTCATGATGATATCTCCCGCATTTTTATTCTTTCTAAAAATATATATTCAGCTACTATAAGCAAAAATAATAAGGAGGGAAGTGTTGGAAGCAACAGATTATGGATTTATTTCCATTATTCCAATCATATTGACATTAGGGATTGCGGTTTGGGCCCAAAATGTAATCATTGGTTTGTTCATTGGCGTTTTCTCAGGTGTGATCATTTTGAACGGGTTTAATCCGGTAATGACCCTCAGCATTATGGTGTCCGATTATTTTGTACCGCAAATGTTATCCCCCAGTCAGGCCGGGATATTAGTATTGATGTGCTTTATTGGAGGCTTGGTAGCTCTTATGGAGCGATCAGGGGGAGCCGTTGCCTTTGCGACAACAATGACCCATGTCATTACCAGTCGTTTTAAAGCACAAATTGCGACGTGGATGACAGGGATTATGATTTTTTTCTCTGATCTTGGCACTCCATTAATAGTCGGTCCCATATATCGTCCTATTACGGATAAACTTAAAATCTCTCGTGTGAAGCTTGCTTGGATTGTGGATACCACCGCATCGCCTGTGGCGGTCCTTATCCCTTTTATCGGATGGGGCGTTTATTCTATGGGGCTAATTGAAAAGGAATATCTTGAAATTGGCCGTGTTGAGAATAGCTTTGATGCCTATATGTCGGCGATCCCGTTTCAATTTTATTCCCTCTTTGCCATTATTATGGTGCCCCTTGTTGCCATATCAGGTTATGAATTTGGACCAATGGCCCGCGCGGAAAAACGGGCTCAAGAAGGAAAAGGGCTCGTTGATGATAGTGGAATGGAAATATCAGATACCATTTCACATCCCAATGCGAAGGCTATTTTTGTTTGGTTGCCGCTTCTCGTGATGGTAAGCGTCATGTTTTTCTTGCTTGTGCCCCTTGGGTTCCCACTTAATTCTGTGCCATCACTTGCCTTTCGAGGCGCTCTTTCAAGTGCTTACTTCTTTTCCGCTATGACTTTGATTGCTTTGCTGCTCACTTATGGCGTAAAAAGTTTTAAGGAAAGCATTACAATTTACCTTGGCGGCATTAGTAAAATGACGAGCGTTCTGATAATTCTTGTCCTCGCGTGGTCTTTAAGTTCCGTGGGTAAAAATTTAGGTACGGCTCAATTTATAATTTCGCTTGCTGAAGGTAATTTTGCACCGTTCCTTGTGCCAATGATTGCTTTTTTATTCGGGGCGATTATGTCCTTTGCAACGGGGTCAAGTTGGGGCACATATGCGATTATGATGCCTTTGATCATTGCGGTGGCAGATGCTCTCGGCGCCCCAATGCATGTGTCGATAGGCGCGGTTCTTTCAGGTGGTATGTTTGGTGACCACTGTTCACCGATTTCCGATACTACAATTCTTTCAGCATCCGGTGCAGGATGTAGCCAATTTGATCATGTTAGAACACAATTGCCATATGAGATGCTCAATGGGTCGATATGTGTGATTTCTTATATCACTGCGGGACTTACTGAAAGTAGTTTTGTTTTTATTCCGGGTATGTTGTTGTTGGGATTAAGCCTTTATATGATGAATAAAATTGCTGGCGTTAAAATTTATAATACGAGTTCGGTAGAATAAAATGATTATACGTGAAGCAACAACAAGTGACAGAAATTTTTATATTTAATCTTTCGCCAGATTTAATTGAAGCCGCTCAATTATTTTGGCATTCAGACGAAGTGATGGATCGGTTTCAAAAACGCTACATCGAAGAATCAATAGATAATCAAGATGATCCACATGTTCTGTATATCGCTGAAGAAGACCAAACACCTCTGGGCTTTATTCATGTTATTGAAATTACTGAAGAAATTTCGCAGAAAAAATGTGCAAATGTTACTCTGCTCGCTGTAACAAAAGAGGCGCGAGGTAAAGGGGTGGGGCATGCATTGATGGTAAAGGCTGAAATGTGGGCCAAGGAGAAAAGATATCCTATTCTTCAACTTGAAGTGTTCTATAATAATGATAACGCAAGAAACTTTTACGAATCCGATGGGTTTATGAATGATACAATCGTTATGGCAAAACCACTTAAAGACTAGTTCTTTTGCTGGCTAAGCTTTGCATCCTCCCATAAAGTTGATAAGGCGTGCCATAAATTTTTACGCGTTGCTGCAAGATAAAGACTATTATCTGATAATTCCTTAACCAATAAATCGTGCGCGGCTCCTAGATTATGATAAGGCATTAAGGGGAATAAATGGTGCGTCGCATGATAACGTAGGCCAACAGGTGCCCAGAATGGTGATAAGACGCCGCCGATGACATCAACACTATCTAAAAATTGATCGGGGACCGTCATTTTGTCATGCCCGGGGTTCCGGTAAGCATGCGCGCCAAGGGTCCGCAAACTATTCATGGTAAAAATAAGAAGCGTTACGAGATACCAGACAAGGGCAAATTTTATTGGAAGAGTACCGCTATAAATTAAGTAGGCCGCAACCCAAACATATAGGGTAGCGCCAATTTCTTGTAAGCGCCAATATTTTCCGTCTAACTTTGTTGGGGGAGGTCTCCTATATGCAAGATCAATAGTCAGTGAAGATGCCCGCTCCCACGCATAGCGACCAAGCGGTGGAATAATCCAAGAGAGTGGGGTAAGGACTAGAAATCTAGCCACAAATAGAAACGGCAAGATAAGCGAAAGGAAAACGTAGGCTATAATTTTCCAATTTTCTTCGGCGCCAAATGGCAAATATTCGCCGTCTTCTGTGGTGCCATAAGTGTCCCGTCTATGGTGATCGTTATGAACCCCATGATATGTAAATGAAGGAATTAATAATGGGAAGCCAGCGGTTAAATTCCAAAAAGCAATAAAGAAACGAAAAGTTCCTTTTTTCATATGAACAATTTCGTGAATAAAAATAGCAACCCTATAAAGCGAAAAGGCGGACACAATAAAAGCGGCAATATTTTGAAGCGAGAACGGTTCTGTGATCATCACAAGGTAAAAGCAGCCCCACCCTAAAAATAAATTCAAAAGCAAGTCTGCCCAATGAATGAGAGGGTTTCTTTTCATTAAATGGGCCACCAGGGTGCGTGCTTCTTTTAAAGGGAAGTCTTCGCTATTTTCCGGCGCGGGCATAATTTTTTCTCCGATAGGGTATTTTTATGCTATTCTAGTATCTTCTCTAAGTTTCTTTTGATCACAAATCAATATCCAATTGAAAAAATATGAATTTATGTTTTGGGCAATGATACATTAAATTATTTAACTTGTTTAATAAAAATTGGATTTAAAAATGCCGCTCAAAGCTAAGAAAACCTTGCGTCTTATTTGGATATGAAGCCCGAAACGTTTTCTAGAACGTTGAAAAAGTTCAAACAAAAAGGATTTGAAATAAGAAAAGATGCCGTTATTTTGCCGCAAGTTAAAGCATTATGCGGCTTTTGCGATTCCGATGTTTCAAGTATTTGTTCAAGGCACGGCACGCCTGAATGTCTAAATCCAGATTGTATCTCTAGTGAAGAAATAATTCTTTTTGACGACTGAAATTGAATTGGTAAAAACCGAGCTAATTTTTAGACCATTTCACGCTATCAAATTCGCCACATTCGTCGCAGATGGGCAAATAATGTTGAGGACTTGATCCGCAAGCATGACAGAGCCATTTATTTCCTAGAGGCTTTTGTTCGGCTATTTTCTGGAACTTGGTCTCAGCTTCATAGTCATTTTTTTGTTTCACCTCTAACTTAGCTAAAAGCATATAAGTTTCTTTTGAAGCTTTGTCGGAACCTATAAGCGTATCAAGAGCTTTTCGAGCCTCTGGCCAATGTTTCGTAGCAATAGCAGACTTTGCAAGGAGATGCTGACTTTCTGCAAAATGTGGAGCACTATCACATAGTACTTTAACTCTTCTATAGGTTTCGGTGCTGCTTTCTTGTGGGTTTAAATCAAGCGCAACATCTGAAAGCTCATCATTGGGGGCTATTTTCCAAATTGCTTTCAATGTTTTTTCAGCTGTTTTGATATCACCTAGTTCTATCAAAGTTTTAATGGCGGCCAATGCAGCCGGCGCAAAAGAAGGATCATTGTTAAGTGATGTTTTGAGCAAATTAAGGGCCTCTGATTTTTTGCCTGCTGCCTTTTCTTCTAGGGCGAGGGCATAATCAACGACGGCTTTAATATGGTTTAGATCATTTTTTGCAAAAAAGGATCTATTTTTTTCCATACTGGAAATTGAGTTTTTCGCATTTTCCCAGTCAGAAAGTCGAGCGTTGAGCAAAATAGCTTCTTTTAGCAGGTAAGGATTTTTGGGATGCTCTTCTAACATTAAAGAAACGATTTCTTTTGCGGCAGGCCAGTTTTTATCTTGTAAATATTTATGTAAATCTTGCTTATGAACCCAAATATTATTGCCAGAACTGAGTTTTAGTTTTTCTAAATAAGGATTTTCATCTTTTTCAAGCTTTTGGGTTACCTTGGCAAGTAAACGTAATACGCTATTATTTTCTCCATTTGCGGATTTGGCTTTTAGGCCTTGTTTTAAGGCGAGTTCAAAATCACCTAGTGCATAAGACCCCCATGCTTGATCTAAATGACTTTCTGCTTTTGCCCGTTTGGTGGCTAAGCGCTTAGGGTTTGATAAGAAGTTTGCTATATTCAGCCATCTTAACAGCTTTAAAACCATTAAAAACGTAAAAGTATATAGAACGATTAAGATTATTAAGACGTCTACAGAAAGGCGAATTTCCCATCCTTGCCAATTTATTAAAACTTGTCCGGGATTAGAGGTTATCCAGTACGCACATAACGCGATAACAATGCCGATAATACTAAAATAAGTGAGGCGTATCATGCAACCGCCCTCATATTGGAGGGAATATTTGAAACCAGATAGCTTTCAGCAGCTGTTGATTCAAGGGTTTCAATTGCCTCTTCACCATTAATCCAGTTTTCAACATCTGCTTTCCAGTCCGTGAGTAATTCCTGTAATGCAGTGGGAAGTGTATCTACAACTTGGAGAATTGAATTGAAGTCAGCAGTATTGAGCCAACTTTCAATATCATTGATCATACCGTCTAAGCTTTTATTATCTGCAGTTGACGTCTCTGTTCTTCTGACGGAGATCATATTTTGCAATTTACTTAAAGTGTTTTGCCACCAAGAAGCAGATGTGTCTATATTACTTGCAGAAATAAGATCTGGAATAAATCCATTAAAACTGCGTTTTAATTGATCGGGAGTAACTAGCCCCGCTTGTGCCGTTTTTTCAAGCTCTTCTATGGCGGCTAGCATGATATTATTGGCTTTAAGCGATCCGGTTTCAATTAAGGTACGTACGGTTTCAAGTTCTTTCTCGTAAACTTCTCCAGAGACAACTTTCTTTTTAAGCTCTGCAATTTTTAGATTTAGCAAAAGGCCTGTATTGTCTCGAGCGGCCTGTGTCTCAACGGTGGCAAGGCGGTTTTCAAGGAGTGCTAGTTTTTCGTTCAAGTTAAGAGCGTCTTTTTGAAGCGCCTCACGTTCTTTTTGCGCTTGTGCCCCATCAAACATATTTTTACTTAAAGGAATAAAAGATGCTTCAAGTTGGCTCATACGACTTAAAAGCATATCAATTCGATTTGATTGAGATGCATCAAAATTTGGTGTATTTTCTTGAGTGTCTATAGATAAATTTTCTTCTAATAACCCTATGCGGCGCTCTATATCATCGCTTAGTGTCCCATTTTGTGAGGAAGAAAGTTGGTTTAGACGCCTTTCTTGATCAGCGGCAATTTTTGTTAAGTCGTTGATTGCAGATTGTTGTTCTAAAATTTTTCCATTTAACTCCGCTAAGGTTGTATTATCATTTTCTCCAACCCATTCAGCGATGAAAGGGAGCCGTTCTTGTAATGCCGGTAAAAAATATATCCCGGTAATTAATCCAGATAAAAATAGTAGCAGGAGCAACAACACTCTTAACGCATAATTAGGCGTCTTTGAGGATGCTTCTTTTTTCTTTTCATTTTTAAGCGAAAAGTTGTCCTGTACTATGTCCTTTTTGTCTGGGAGGGTATCATTTTTGTCGGTCATTGTACTTTCTCATAGGCCTATCCCTATTAAATTAAACAGCTCGGGTTCATTCGGTCTCGTCGCGGTTAATGTTCTTTTCCAAGGTAAATCGCTAATTTTTTCTTCAATGTTTGAACTTAGACACAATGCTGTGACTTGATTTAAGTACTCAGTCATATTCGTTTTATTAGTTATTTCTTTAAATATAAGGGCACTTCGCGATGAATAAAAGGGAATATAATCAATCTTACGTTCTTTAAGGGCTTTTATAGTCAATTCTTCAAAAGTAGTCTTGGCTTTGGCGTTGTATAGTATAACGCGATCTAATTGATAATCGTTATCTTTCAACAATTCATTTAAATCTTGTGCGATGTCAGCGGCGGATAAATAGAGTAGAGGGCCGTGTGATGCATCAGCAGTAGACTTTATCAGTTGAGCCAACTTGTTAACATCGCCATCTCCAGATTGAATATCTCTAAATCCTAGCCTTTCTGCAGCTAAAGCAGTTTTTTGACCAACGGTATATATCGGCAGATCACCGACGCCATAATGTTTTGCGAAAATTCTCACGGCCACAGCACTTGTGAAGACGAGCGCTTGATAGCATGTTAAATCAAGCACGCTCGGTGATACCGCTTCGATCGTTAAAACAGGATTAGTGACCGAACAATGCCCAAGAGCTTCCAATTTTTGTGCAAGCGTAAGGCTTTCTTCTATCGGACGGATTAAGAGGAAGCGCATTTTAAAAGTTGTCCTAGTTCCTGACCAATTGCCTCAGGATCATATTTATCACCACTTACAGAGTTCTTTCGTTCATTGGTGCCATCTTCATCAAGAACACGCCCTTCCAAAGTCAAGATGTCGCCCGTTATGTTGGCAAGTCCTGCAATTGGCGTTCTACAGGATCCATCAAGGATATCTAACATTGTTCTTTCTGCCCGAACGCGAAGTTCAGTTTCCTCATGATTTAATGGTTTTAAAATTGACCTCATGACGTCATTCTTGGAAGCGATTTCAATAGTGATAGCACCCTGAGCAACGGCAGGTAATATTTCAGCGGTATTAATCGGTATAACTCTTTTGTCATCTATGCCTAATCGGTTTAAGCCAGCCATTGCAAGGAAGGTTGCGTCGGCAACATTATCATCAAGCTTTTTAAGTCTAGTTTGTACATTGCCACGGAAATTAACGACTTTTAAGTCTGGCCGCAAGTAAAGCGCCTGTGCCTTACGCCTTAAGGAAGATGTTCCAAGTACGGCTCCTCTAGGCAAGTCTAATAATGAATTGGCTTTAGCAGAAAGAAAAGCGTCTTTGACATCTTCGCGTTCTAAATAGCAAACAAGTTCTAGTCCTTCGGGCAATCGGGTTGGCATATCCTTTAATGAATGTACGGCTATATCAATTTCGCCTTCATATAACGCCTCTTCGATTTCTTCGGTGAACAGTCCTTTACCGCCAATTTCACTTAAATTCCTGTCTTGAACTCGGTCACCACGTGTAGACATAACTTTGATTTCGATATTATCTTCATTTAAATGATCATGAGCTTCGATCAATAATCCTTTAACCTCTTCGGCTTGTGCCAGTGCTAATTTGCTGCCGCGGGTTCCAATTACAAGATTATTTTTAACTGTTTCTTGCACTACTTATGTCCAGATGTTAGAGCCTGTGTTATATTTTTTGATATTTAAATTAGGTTTAATGGAATTCTAACGGTGAAGCCAGTAAAGATGCAAAAAAAACAAAAAAAATCTCCTGCACTGATTATGGGGATAGAAAGCAGTTGTGATGAAACCGCTGTTGCAATTGTATCTGAAGAGAAAGAAATACTGGCCAATATTATCCTTACTCAATTAGAAGAGCATAAACCTTATGGCGGCGTCGTTCCGGAAATCGCGGCGCGTTCTCATATTGATCATTTAAATCACTTAGTGCGTGAAGCATTAGAAAAGGCAAATATAGAACTTGATGACCTTTCCGCCATTGCGGTTACATCGGGCCCTGGTCTTATCGGTGGTGTTATGGTTGGTTTAATGACAGCCAAATCGATAGCATTGGCTAAAGGGTTGCCTCTTATTAGTGTAAATCATCTTGAAGGACACGCTTTATCCATCCGCCTAACGGAAGAGGTGCAATTTCCTTATCTATTGCTTTTGGTATCTGGTGGGCATTGTCAATTATTGATCGTTAAAGGGGTGGGAGACTATCAAAGATTAGGCACAACCATCGACGATGCAGCCGGGGAAGCCTTTGATAAAACGGCAAAAATATTAGGACTTAACTATCCTGGCGGGCCTGCCGTTGAAAAAGCGGCTTTAAACGGTAAAGCGAATAGATTTAAATTTCCGCGCCCATTAAAAGGTAAGCCAGGAAGTAATTTTTCATTTTCCGGACTTAAAACGGCCGTTCTGAGGGCGCGTGACCAAGTGGTTGAAGAGAATGGTGGACATTTAACAACTCAAGATATTTGTGATCTGGCAGCAAGTTTTCAGGAAGCTTTATCGGATAGTATCATTGACCGAGTTAAGAAAGGTATTGAACACTATCTTGAACAAGGGACAGATAACAAGGTCTTGGTGGTAGCAGGTGGCGTAGCGGCCAATAGTGTGATCAAGGAAAAATTGGCTTCATTATGTACCAATTATGATTTTAATGTTAAAGCACCACCTATATCACTTTGCACGGATAATGGGGCAATGATTGCATGGGCTGGTGTGGAAAAATACCACCTCAAAGAATTTTCAGGTTTAGAAATTGGTGCGAAAGCAAGATGGCCTTTAGATCCAGATGCGCCACCTGCTATTGGTGCTGGTGTTAAAGCATAAAAAAAGATAAAAGGGTAAAAAAGGAAATAAGACGTGTCTGAAATTGAATCATCTGAAATAACGAAAATTGGCGTGATTGGTGCCGGCGCTTGGGGAACGGCATTAGCGCAACAGTCTGCGAAAGCGGGTTGTGACGTAACACTTTGGGCCCGCGAAGATGAAGTCGTGACGTCAATTAATGAAAGACATGAAAATGAATTATTTCTAACCGGTATTGAACTTTCAGAACATGTAAAGGCAACTTCTAAGCTTTCAGATATTGCGGGGGTTGATTTTATATTTATGGTCGTGCCGGCTCAATTTCTTAGAATTGTGCTTAGTGATTTAAAAGAACATATTTCTGAAAATGCTGTTATTGTTCTGTGTGCAAAAGGAATAGAGCAGTCTAGCGGTATGTTGATGAGCGAAGTCGTGGCGGAAGTTTTGCCGAAATCACCCCTTGTTGTCTTATCTGGCCCAACTTTTGCCCACGAAGTTGCAAAAGGACTGCCTTCTGCTGTGACGGTTGCATCAAAATATCAACAAATTGCCCTGCGGTTATCAACGGCCATCGGGCTGCCAACATTTAGACCTTATGCGTCACGCGATGTACTCGGAGCTGAAATCGGCGGTGCACTGAAAAACGTTTTTGCTATTGCCTGCGGTATAACAACAGGACGTAATATGGGTGATAATGCACGTGCGGCACTCATTACCAGGGGACTTGCTGAAATGGTGCGTTTTGGGGAACATTATGGCGCTAAACGCGCCACAATGATGGGGCTATGCGGTTTAGGTGATTTGATATTGACCTGCTCTTCGCCGCAGTCGAGAAATATGTCTCTTGGAATAGCAATAGGCGAAGGAAAAAAAGTCGAAGACGTGATGTCGGGACGCCGAACCGTAGCGGAAGGATATCATACATCATCGGTGCTTGCGAATATTTGTAAAAGAGAAGATTTAGATTTACCCATTGTTATGGCCGTAAATGAAATTCTTCACGAAGGAAAAGATGTTGAAATAGCAATTAGGGATCTTTTAAACAGGCCATTTGTTGATGAAATTGAAGATTAGCATAATAAAGGATTGAATATGCATTATATTATTACCGCATTTGATAAAGATAATAGTTTAGATTTGCGCATGAGTGTTAGGCCGGATCACTTGGCCTATGCGCAAGAAAAAGGCATTACCGTACTCGGCGGCCCGCTTCTTACTGAAGGAGATGATCCAAAGCCGCGTGGCAGCATGATTATCGTTGAAGTAAATAACAAAGAAGAAGCAGAAGATTTTGCCGCAAACGACCCTTATAATAAAGCAGGGCTTTTTGAAAAAGTTTCTGTCAGACGTTGGATGGGGGCAATCGGTCCTTGGCTTCCGTCCGGTGACTAATGTCTTACAATTAAGCGATTTGGATATCGGCTTTAATAAAGGCGATATTTTATGCTCTCTCTCAGCTATTGATGATGGCAGTGCAAAGGAATTTATTTACCGTAATGGTAACAATATCTATGATATTTTTATTCAGCGTCAGGGTGAAAACGCATTTGCCTATACGAATGTTTGTCCTCATGCCGGCACACCACTTAACATGGATGAAGGCCGGTTTATGGAAAAAACAGGCCGTTATCTTATGTGCCATACCCATGGAGCCCTTTTTCAACTTGAAGATGGCTTTTGTGTCGCGGGTCCTTGTAATGGTGCAAGTTTAACGGGTGTCGAAATATTAGTTGTAGATGGAAATATTACCGTTGGATAAGATTATAAATCTTCCAGCAATCTGGAACGGGCCAGAGAATTCATAAAAGCTATTTATATTTACCCATGGGGCTGGTGCGCCGATGGATACTGATTTCATGGATTTCTTTGCACATAATCTTGGAAAAAATAAAATCCGTGTTTTACGTTTTGAGTTTCCTTATATGGCTTTAAGGAGAGAAGGTCATGGCAAAAGACCGCCCAATACTCAGAAAATCCTTTTGGAATGTTGGAGTGACGTTATTAAAGGATGTCGTAAATTTCATAATGGGGAAATTTATATTGGTGGCAAATCAATGGGCGGCAGGATGGCTTCTATGATTGCTGATCAGGAGGGCGTGACCGGATTAATATGTCTAGGATACCCATTTTACGCACCAGGTAAACAAGATAAGCCGCGTATTGATCATTTGGAAAATTTAAGAACCAGAACCCTTATTTTACAGGGGGAACGAGATTCGATGGGATCAAAAGAGATTGTTGAGTACTATTCGTTATCCAATCAGCTTTCAATATCGTGGCTTCCCGATGGCGATCATGGTTTGAAGCCCAGAAAGAAATCTGGTTTTACCGAAGAAGGTAACTTTAATTTAGCCTCTAATTTGATTTTAAATTTTATTAATTAGGCTAGATTTTTTTCAGTTGCTTTTCCTGATAATGCAGTGTATTTAATGCCAATTAATAATATATAAAGAAATCTTTATATATATTTGCGAAACGTAATGCCATAGTAGAGCAGGAGCAGGAAATTGAGCAGAGAGAATTATTTATTCACGAGTGAATCCGTATCTGAAGGTCATCCAGATAAAGTCGCAGATTGTATATCTGATAGTATTGTAGACAAATTTTTAAGCGAAGAGCCAGAAGCGCGTGTTGCTGTTGAGACCTTAACCACAACCAATCGTGTAGTATTAGCGGGCGAGGTTCGGGGTCCTGAAAGCATTACTAAAGAAGTAATGGAAGATTGTGCACGAAAGGCTGTTCGTAAAATTGGTTATGAGCAGGAAGGATTTCATTGGAAAAAAATGGATGTAACCGTTCATGTGCATGAGCAATCATCTGATATTGCAATGGGTGTTGATGCAGCAGGCAATAAAGATGAAGGAGCCGGCGACCAAGGTATTATGTTTGGTTATGCAACAAATGAAACCAAAAATTATATGCCTGCGACATTAGATTTCTCTCATAAAATTCTTAAATCTTTAGCCGAAGAAAGACATGCGACAAATAATGAAGAGCTTGGTCCCGATTCGAAAAGTCAAGTGACCTTGCAATATGAAAATGGCAAGCCAGCTAAGGCTACTTCAGTAGTTGTTTCAACTCAACATTCTGCTGATACAACCCAAGAACGTGTCCGTGAAATAGTATTAAAGCATGTTGAAAAGATACTTCCAGAAGGTTGGTTACCACCAGAGGAAGAAATTTATATTAATCCGACGGGTCAATTTATTATTGGTGGCCCGGACGGTGATGCTGGAATAACAGGACGTAAAATTATTGTCGACACTTATGGCGGTGCTGCGCAACATGGTGGCGGCGCTTTTTCTGGAAAAGATCCGACAAAAGTTGATCGCTCAGCCGCTTATGTAACGCGCTATCTTGCAAAAAATGTTGTTGCTGCAGGGCTTTCCGATCGCTGCACCATCCAACTTGCCTACGCAATTGGTGTATCAAAACCATTGTCTCTTTATGTGGATTTTCATCAAACGGGTCAAGTTGAGGCAGCGAAGCTTGAAAAAGTACTTTCTAACATTATGGATCTTAGCCCGCGCGGGATACGTGAACATCTTGGTCTTAATAGACCAATTTATGAACGAACAGCGGCTTATGGGCATTTTGGGCGTGAGCCAGAAGCAGATGGTGGTTTTTCATGGGAAAAACTTGATTTAGTTGATGCACTAAAATCAGAATTCTAATATACCTTTTATTTATCGTTGCTAGTAAAGAAATGAATAAATGAAAGATTTAGAATCCATAAAAGGCAGTCGTGTTTACGGGCGAAGACAAGGAAAGCCTCTAAAAAAGACAAGCAGAGAGCGTTTAGAAAAATATTTTCCTAAATATTCAATTACACTTGAAGGCGACAAGCTAAATTTATCAAATCTTTTTGATCATGCGCCAGTGGAATATTGGCTTGAAATTGGCTTTGGTAAAGGCGAGCATCTTATTGAGCAAGCAAAAGCCAATCCCGATGTTGGATTTATTGGATGTGAACCATTTTTAAATGGTGTTTCTGGACTAATCGATCATATTGATAGAGAAGGGGTCACTAATATCCGTTTTTTTATGGATGATGCACGACTTTTGATGGATGCACTACCAGATCATTCTATATCGAGGGCGTTCATATTATTTCCAGACCCTTGGCGCAAAAAAAGACATTATAAAAGACGTGTTGTAAGTCCTGGAAATCTTAATGTGCTTTCTCGTATTTTAAAGGGAAATTCACAGTTAAGAATTGGTACGGATCATCATGATTATTGTCGCTGGATACTCGCAAGGTTGATGGAAAATGAAGATTTTATCTGGCAAGTAGATACGCCAGATGATTGGCACACGAGGCCGGATGATTGGCCTGCGACAAGATATGAATTAAAAGCCCTTGAGGCAGGTCGTTTGAGTGCTTATATGACGTTTCTAAGAAAACAGCAGCTTAACTAGATTATGGCATAAAATAAAGAACTTGAAGTTACGATAAATTACTCTATATATATAATTATCCGAATCACTTGAAAATTTAAATTTTTTTGTGCGGGCAAGTGTTTCACTGGCCTGCTTTTTTGTTTTGGTGTTATGCAATAAATAATGGATTTTTAAATGTCGTCAGTATTGACTGATAAAATTGCAGAAATGATTGAACCAACCATTGAAGGATTGGGTTTCGAACTTGTGCGCGTTCAGCTATTTAGCTCACCGCGAGGTGAGGCTTCGACTTTACAGGTTATGGCCGAAAAAGAAGACGGTACAATGACAGTAGAAGGCTGCGCCAAAATAAGCAGGGAAATTTCGACATTATTAGATGTGGAAGATCCGATCGATAGCGAATACGTGTTAGAGGTCAGTTCACCAGGTCTAGATAGACCACTAACTCGCAAAAAAGATTTTGTAAATTATGCAGGCTTTGAAGCAAAGATAGAGCTTATCAAGGCAGTGGAAAATCGCAAACGCTATAGAGGAATTCTCTTAGGCGTTGAAAATGATTTAATTTTAATAAAAGTAGACGGCGAGAAATATCAATTTGATTTTTCCGATGTTTTAAAAGCAAAATTGGTTATGACAGATGAATTGGTTGAACGTTCAGCCGTAAATCCATCATAAGGTTACAACCGAACTATATGAACGAATTGTTGGTCAGGAAGGCCACTCAAAAATACGGAGCTTAATAGTATGACAGCAGTAAGCGCAAATAGATTAGAACTTTTACAAATTTCTGATGCCGTCGCGCGCGAAAAGGGCATTGATAAAGAAATTGTTCTTGGCGCAATGGAAGAGGCCATTCAAAAAGCGGCTCGCTCTAGATATGGGATGGAAAATGAGATTAAAGCCCATATTGATAGAAAGAGCGGCGATATAAAATTATATCGTGTTTTAGAAGTTGTAGAAAATGTTGAAAACCATTCAACGGAAATTACCGTTGCTGATGCTGTCCAATATAAAGATAACCCTGAAGTCGGTGATATACTAGCTGATGAACTTCCGGCGATTGATTTCGGACGTGTTGCTGCGCAAACTGCTAAGCAAGTCATTGTACAAAAAGTACGTGAAGCAGAGCGCGCACGTCAATATGAAGAATATAAAGACAAAATTGGCGATATGATCAATGGTGTCGTTAAGCGTGTTGAATACGGCAATGTAATTGTTGATTTAGGCGCAGCAGAAGCAATTATTCGACGCGATCAATTGATCGCACGCGAACATATTCGTAATGGCGAGCGAGTGCGCGCCATTATTTTGGATGTGCGTGAAGAGCCAAGAGGCCCACAGATTTTCCTTTCACGTTCTCACCCGGACTTTATGGTAAAATTATTTGCGGGTGAAGTACCAGAAATTTATGATGGTGTTATTGGCATTGTTGGCGTCAGTCGTGACCCAGGGAGTCGTGCAAAAATCGCTGTCACTAGTAATGACCCAAGTATCGACCCTGTAGGTGCTTGTGTTGGTATGCGTGGTAGTCGTGTTCAAGCTGTGGTTGAAGAGCTGCAAGGTGAAAAAATTGATATTATTCAATGGTCACCAGATCCGGCGACTTATATAATCCGTGCGCTTGCTCCAGCCAATGTAACAAAAGTGGTTATCGACGAAGATGCGGGCCGTATGGACGTGGTCGTTGGCGAAGATCAATTAAGCCTAGCAATTGGTCGTCGTGGTCAAAATGTGCGACTTGGATCACAGCTGACTGGTTGGCAGGTTGATATTATGACTGAGGCGGATGAAAGTGAGCGTCGTCAAGCAGAATATAAAGAGCGCAGCGAACTCTTTATGAATAGCCTTGATGTGGATGAAACACTTGCGCTTCTTCTAGTTGGTGAAGGCTTCCGTAATCTTGAAGAGGTTGCTTATGTGGCACCTGATGAATTTGCGGGTATTGAAGGGTTTGATATAGCGCTCGTTGAAGAACTCCAAAATCGTGCCCGCGAAGCTCTTGCTAATATTGCTGAAGTTGCAGAAAATAAACGTCTTGAAATGGGTGTTTCCGATGAACTTACTGCTATTGAAGGTTTGACGGCACCTATGCTTGTGACATTAGGAGAAGCGGGCGTCAAAACGCTTGATGATCTAGGTGACCTGGCAGGTGATGAATTAACAAGCCAGGAAGATGGTATTTTGCGTGATTATGATCTTACGCTTGATCAAGCAAATGAAATTATCATGGCGGCGCGTGCTCATTGGTTCGATGATGAAGATGAAGCGGCTGAGGAAGAAGCATCAGAAGCTGAAGCAGTGCCAGAGGCAGAATAGGAATGATGAGTGGCCAAAAGTATAAGAAATCGAAAATGTTTGGTCACTCAAGAGGTTTTGCCCGCTTCTAAGTTAATACGGTTTGTTGCGGGACCTGACGCAGATATTGTTCCTGATGTAGCAGCAAAGTTACCGGGAAGAGGTTGCTGGATTAAAGCAGACCGCGAAACGATAGAGGCGGCTCTTGAAAAAAAAGTTCTTTTAAGGGCGGGACATCAACTTCTTAAAAACATCAAAAAAGATGTTGAAAATTTAGAAGCTGATGAGAATAACAATAAACCGGTCGTTAAGGTCAGAAATGATCTAGCCGACCAAATTGAAGAGTTATTACATAAACGTGTATTGGATTATGTAGGGCTTGCAAATAGAGCCGGTCATTTAGTTGCCGGCTTTGAAAAAGTAAGAGCAGCGTTAAAAGGCGGAAAGACAAATACTCTTTTAACTGCCATAGACGCAGCTGATAATGGGCGCAGTAAAATGTGCCAAGGGCTTGATAATTTAAAAGTGATTGATATTTTCACTCGCGAAGAATTAAGCAAAGCCGCCGGGCTTTCAAATGCAGTTCATCTTGCATTATTGCCTGGAGGAATTAGTACAAGTTTACTTCGGGAAATTTCTCGATATGAACGATGTAAAAAATAAGGTTATTAAATAAAGCTATTCTTTTCTTTTTATGATAAAAGGCTTTTTTATGTTAAAAGGTTAGAATGGTTTTTAAGGCGATAAAAGAATGAGTGACGATAAAAACAAAAAAACACCTCTATCAACATCTGGGCGTAAAACGCTTCAGATGAAACCATCTGGCGCATTAGGTGCCGGCGGTGGTGCTAGTGGTGTGGTGGTTCAGCGCAAAAAGAAACTAATCATGCCTGGACAGGCGGCCACTCCTGAAGCGGCCGCAGCGAAACCAAAGTCGATAATCAAAACGCCTTTTGATGCTGGAAAAAAAGCGGCAGAGCCGACAAAGCCAGTTGAAGAAACTCCGGCTGGCGGACTTTCTGAAAGTGAACGCGAGAAACGTGCTAAAGTTTTAGAGCAAGCACAAAAAGATGCCGATGCTAAGGCCAAAAAAACTGCAGAAGAAGCAAAACGAAAAGCCGTTGAAGATGCTGCAAAAGCAGAACGCTTAGCAAAAGAAGCTGCGGAAACAAAGAGCAAAACTAAGGCGGAGCCGCTAAAGACTGAGAAGCCTGAAGTAGACGAGAAGAAACGTCTTGCTGATCTTGAAATGAAAAAGAAAAGAGAAGCGGAAGCGGCAAAAATTGCTGAAGCAGAGGCAGCAGCAGCTAAGTTGGCGGCAGGCACACCGACTAAAGCAAAAGAAGCGCCAAAACCAGCGGCTAAGGAAGAGCCAAGTCGTCCTGAAGTTAAAAAGTCCCGCATGGATGATAATCGTCGCCGCGGCGGAAAACTAACGGTAACGCAAGCGCTTTCTGGAAATTTAGAGCGCCAACGAAGCTTGGCTTCTTTGAAACGTAAACGTGCGAAAGAAAGACGTCAAAGCGGTCTCGTTGAGCCGGCGAAAAAAGTTTATCGTGAGGTTATTGTGCCTGATAGTATTACGGTTGCGGAACTTGCTAACCGTATGACGGAAAAAACCAATGATGTGATCCGTGCCTTAATGAAAATGGGCGTGATGTCTGCGGCAGGTGATCAGGTTGATCAAGATGTTGCAGAGCTCATTGTTGAAGAGTTTGGCCATAAATTAAAACGCATTAGCGCGTCAGATGTTGAAATTGATCTAGAAGGTCCAGAAGATGCGGATGCAGAATTAGTATCTCGTGCGCCAGTAGTGACGGTTATGGGTCATGTTGACCACGGTAAAACATCAATACTGGATGCTCTGCGTAAAACCAGTGTTACAGATGGTGAAGCTGGTGGAATTACCCAACATATTGGTGCTTATCAAATTAAACTAGCTAGCGGTGATAAAATCACATTCTTAGATACACCAGGACATGCTGCCTTCACGGCCATGCGGGCTCGTGGCGCGAGTGTGACTGATATTGTTGTGCTTGTGGTTGCTGCTGATGACGGCATTATGCCCCAAACAATTGAAGCCATTTCGCATGCAAAATCAGCGGAAGTTCCTATCGTGGTAGCCATTAATAAAATGGATTCGCCAGGCGCAAATGCAATGAAGGTGCGTCAAGATTTACTGCAACATGAAGTTTTTGTTGAAAGTATGGGCGGCGAAATTCTTGATATTGAGGTTTCAGCCAAAGAAGGCACAGGTTTAGATAAACTTGAAGAAGCCATTTTGCTTCAAGCTGAACTTAATGACCTTAAAGCCAATCCGAATAGAACGGCGAGTGGCGCAGTTGTGGAAGCCAAGCTTGATAAAGGTCGTGGTGCAGTCACAACTGTTATTGTTCAGCGCGGAACTTTGACAGTTGGTGACGTTGTTGTTGCCGGAACGTCTTGGGGCCGAGTGCGCGCCTTAGTCGATGACCGCGGATCGCAATTGAAAGAGGCTGGTCCTTCAACACCCGTTGAATTACTGGGACTTGATAATGCGCCAGGTGCTGGCGATGATTTCGTTGTGGTTGATGACGAAGGTAAAGCCCGTAGTGTTGTAGATTTTAGACTTAAGAAAATTAAAGATGATAAAAACAAGACGCCTCAAGCAAGTCTTGAAAATATGTTTGATAAGCTTAAGGAAGCTGAAATTTCTAATGTTCCTATTCTTCTTAAAGGAGATGTGCAAGGTTCGGTCGGTGCGATTATTTCGGCACTAGAACAGCTCAATACGGACGAAGTGAAATGTAAAATCGTTCATAGTGGAGTGGGTGGTATTAATCAAACTGACGTTGGTTTAGCGATGGCAACAGGCGCACCCGTTATTGGGTTTAACGTTCGCGCGAGCCGCGCGGCCGCTGAGCAAGCGCATCAAGAAGGTGTTGAAATTCGTTATTATTCGATCATCTATGATTTGATTGATGATATTAAAGCCGTGATGTCAGGGCTTCTTGCACCAGATGTTAAAGAAACAATTATCGGTACAGCTGAGGTTCTTGATATCTTTAATGCGGGTAAAGGGAAAGCCGCAGGTTGCTTGATTACAAGTGGTGTTGTTCGTCAAGGCGCGAAAGCGCGTCTTCTTCGCGATGATATTGTCGTCTATGAAGGTGACCTTGGTTCACTTCGTCGTTTCAAAGATGCCGTTAAAGAAGTTGAAAGTGGTGTAGAATGCGGAATGAATTTCGCAAGCTATAACGATATGAAACAAGGCGATGTTATTGAATGTTACACCGTAGAGGAAATCGAACGCAGCCTATAAGAAACTATTTTAGGAATAATCGGCTTCCCTTTAAAAATTTTAGGGAAGCCGTTTGCTTTTAAGGAATAAGAAAATGTCCAAATCTCGTTTTAATAATAGCAAAGGCCCAAGTACACGTGTTTTGCGGGTTGGCGAAAATATTCGCCATGCACTTTCAGAGATATTATCACGCGGCGAAATTCGTGATGAAGCGTTAAATGATGTTTCTATCACAGTGACAGAAGTTCGATGTAGTCCTGACTTACGAAATGCGACAATCTTTGTGATGCCTTTAGGCGGCCTTAATGAAAAAGAAGTTGTTGAAGCGTTAAATGCGAATAATAAATATATAAGAGGCCAATTATCAAAAATGGTTCGTATGAAATATTTGCCAAATTTAAAATTTACGTCTGATTTTAGTTTCGGTGAAGCTGATCACATCGAGTCACTTTTAAAAAGTGACCATGTCGCACAAGATCTCATTAAAGACGATGCTGAATAGACCATAGATGGCAAGAAAACGTAAAGGTAATAAAGTTGATGGCTGGTTGGTAATTGATAAACCCTATAATATGGGTTCGACCAAAGTTGTCGGGAAATGCCGTTTTCTTACCAAAGCTCAAAAAGTTGGTCATGCCGGAACGTTAGACCCTCTTGCAACAGGCATTTTGCCAATTGCTTTTGGCGAAGCAACTAAGACGATCCCTTTTATGATGGATGCGAAAAAAACCTATCGTTTTACAGTCACTTGGGGCGAAGAACGCACCACGGACGATATAGAAGGTGATGTGATCGAAACGAGCGGGATTAGGCCTACCCAAGATCAAATTTTAAAGGCATTGCCGGACTTTATTGGTGTTATTAAGCAGCGTCCGCCTATCTTTAGTGCGATCAAGATAGATGGAAAGCGTGCTTATGACCTTGCCAGGGCGGGAGAGGCCGTGGAAATGAAAGAGCGCGAGGTTGAAGTATTCGATTTAAAATTATTAGAATCGGATTTACAAAGCGCAACCTTTGAAATGGAGTGCTCTAAAGGGACCTATGTGCGTTCAATAGGGCGCGATTTGGCAAGGAAATTAGGGACTTTAGGCTATATTTCCATGTTAAGGCGCACCAAAGTTGGCGCATTTGATGAAAGCGATACGATTTCACTGGAAAAGCTTGAAGAATTAGTACATAGTGCGCCGCTTGAAGAGTGGATTCTTAATGTTGTGACCGTGCTAGACGACATCTTGGCATTGGCCGTAACAAAGGATCAGGCAGACTTTCTAAAAAACGGTGGATTTATTCCATCAAGAGAGCTTCCGGCTTCAAACCGAATTGGCGAACTTTATAAAGCCATGCATGATGATAAAATTATTGCCTTGTGTGAACTTGATGAAGAATTTTTAAAACCAGTTCGGGTCTTTAATTTATAATTTATTTAAAGGAGTTACCGATGTCGATTACTGCAGAAAAAAAGCAGGAACTAATTAAACAGTATGCCACAAAAGATGGCGATACAGGTTCCCCAGAAGTTCAAGTTGCCATTCTTACACATAGAATTGCCCATCTTACAGAACATTTTAAAACACATAAAAAAGATAATCACTCACGTCGTGGGTTGCTTATGCTTGTTAACAAGCGCCGTAAGCTTCTTGATTATCTTAACAAAAAAGACGCAGGCCGTTATCAAGCCCTTATTAAGAGTCTAGGTCTTCGCAAGTAAACGTTTAAGTATGACCATAGGGGTCATGCAAAGGCTTTTTGATGTGTGGGTTTCAAGGATGGGCCTTGGCCCATAAATCAAAAAAATATAGCCGAAAGAAAATAGAGAAATATATATGTTTAATAAAAATAAAGTAGAAATCACTTGGGGCGGTCGCCCTCTTAAAATCGAAACAGGACAAATTGCTCGTCAAGCCGGTGGTGCCGTAATGGTAACGTATGGCGAGACATCAGTGTTCACCGCTGTAACAGCAGCGAAAAAAGCGAAAGCTGGAATTGATTTCTTCCCACTCACAGTTAATTATCAAGAAAAAGCGTATGCCGCCGGTAAAATACCAGGCGGTTTTTTTAAGCGTGAAGCACGTCCAAGCGAATCAGAAATATTAGTATGTCGTTTGATTGACCGTCCGATCCGCCCGCTTTTCGTATCAAGTTTCAAAAATGAAACACAAGTATCATGTACAGTAATGAGCCATGACCTTGAAAATCAAGCTGACATCCCTTCAATTATCGGCACAAGTGCTGCACTAACGCTTTCTGGACTTCCTTTTATGGGGCCGGTTGCTGGTGCCCGTGTTGGTTATATCGATGGTGAATACGTATTAAACCCTACAGAAGAAGAGTTGGAAAATTCCGACCTTGATCTAGTTGTTGCAGGAACGCGTGATGCGGTTCTTATGGTTGAATCAGAAGCAAATGAGCTAAGCGAAGAAATTATGCTCGGTGCGGTTATGTTTGGCCACGAGCAAATGCAAGTGGTTATTGATGCTATTATAGAGCTTGCAGAAGTTGCTGCGAAAGACCCAATTGAACTTCCAGAAGAAGAAGATCATAGCGCCCTTATTGCTGATATTGCTAAAATGGCTGAAGCTGGTCTTCGTGATGCTTATGGTGAAACGGACAAGCAAACACGTGTTGGCAAAATTAATGACGTTAAAGATGCCGTGAAAGAGAAGTTTGTATCTGAAGATGATGATGATGCACATAGCATTCTTGTTGGCGGGATCTTAAAAAATCTTGAAAAAGATATTGTTCGAGGTGATATCATTAAAACGGGTAAACGTATTGATGGCCGTGATCTTGACACAGTGCGTAAAGTCGTTGGTGAAGTGAACATTCTTCCTCGTGCACATGGTTCTGCACTCTTCACACGCGGTGAAACACAATCAATTTGTGTCTCAACACTTGGAACAGCGGATGATGAACAATTCATTGATGCGCTAACGGGTACTTATAAGGAAAACTTCATGCTTCATTATAACTTCCCTCCTTATTCAGTAGGTGAAGTTGGACGTGCAGGATTTACAAGTCGCCGCGAAGTGGGGCATGGTAAACTGGCATGGCGTGCGATGAAAGCGGTGCTTCCAAGTAAGGAAGATTTCCCATATACAATCCGAATTGTTTCTGAAATTACGGAATCAAATGGTTCTTCTTCTATGGCGACGGTTTGTGGTTCCTCACTATCCTTAATGGATGCGGGTGTTCCGATTAAACGCCCTGTTTCCGGTATTGCCATGGGTCTTATTAAAGAAGGCGATGATTATGCCGTTCTTTCCGATATTCTTGGTGATGAAGACCATCTTGGTGATATGGACTTTAAGGTTGCTGGTACAGTAGAAGGTATCACATCACTTCAAATGGATATCAAAATTACTGGTATTACGAAAGACATCATGGAAGCAGCACTTGAGCAAGCCAAAGGTGGTCGTGCTACAATTCTTGCAGCCATGAATGATGCCATTGATGGCGTTCGTGAAGAAATGAGTGAACATGCTCCTCGTATTGAGACTATTCAAGTTAAGAAAGATAAAATTCGTGAAATCATCGGTACTGGTGGTAAAGTTATTCGTGAAATCTGCGAAGTAACTGGTGCTAAAGTTGATATTGATGATGATGGCGTTGTTAATGTTTCTTCCTCTGATGCTGCCGCTATTCGTGCGGCTATGGATTGGATCAATGGTATTGTTGCTGAACCAGAAGTTGGCGTTACTTATGAAGGTAAGGTTGTAAAAACAGTTGACTTTGGTGCATTCGTAAACTTCCTAGGTAGTCGTGATGGCCTTGTTCACATTAGTGAAATGGCCAATGAGCGCGTTAAACAAGTTACCGACGTTGTAAAAGAAGGTGATGTTGTTAAAGTAAAAGTTCTTGGCATTGATGATCGTGGTAAAGTACGCTTAAGTATGAAAGCTGTAATGAACGACGAAGCCAAAGACGAAGGCGATGAAGAAAACGCCGACGCGTAAAATAGTACTAGATTGCCGGGTGATGGGGTTCGTCCGGCAACCGTAAATATGGATACGGTGAAGGGATAATATGAAAGCGATAAACTCATTAAATATATCAGGCAGCGAAGTTCTTCCGCTCGTTGAGGGTGGTAAAGGGATTTCAGCAACCAATGGCGCCAGTGCGGGTGCGTGGGCTGCCGCGGGCGGCGTTGGAACCGTTTCCTGCGTTAATGCGGATAATTTTGATGAGAACGGGAATGTTATTCCTCAAGTCTATCATGGAAAAACCCGCACAGAGCGTCATGCTGAACTGATCCAATACGGTATTGATGGCGGTGTACGCCAAGTTAAAGATGCGCATGATATTGCCGGCGGGAATGGTCGTATTCACATTAATGTCTTATGGGAAATGGGCGGTGCTGAACCTGTCCTTGAAGGCGTATTAGACGGCGCAAAAGGGCTGGTTCATGGTATCACATGTGGTGCAGGAATGCCTTATAAGCTCGCGGAAATAGCGGCAAATCATAAAGTATTTTTTCATCCTATTATTTCTTCTGCCCGTGCTTTCGGCATTTTATGGAAACGCGCTTATAAAAATTATGGCGAATGGCTTGGTGGTGTTGTTTATGAAGACCCGTGGCTAGCGGGTGGGCATAACGGTCTTTCAAATGCAGAAGATCCGCTTGAGCCGCAAGACCCTTATCCGCGTGTCGTCGCATTGCGTAAAATGATGAATAAATTTGGACTTGAGCATGTGCCAATTTTAATGGCTGGTGGTGTTTGGTACCTGCGGGACTGGGAACATTGGTTCGATAACCCTGATATTGGCTTGATCGCATTTCAATACGGAACGCGTCCGCTTCTAACAAAAGAAAGCCCCATTCCACAAGGCTGGAAAGACAAGCTTACAACCTTAACTGAAGGGGATGTTTTACTTCATCGTTTTAGCCCGACAGGATTTTATTCTTCTGCGGTGCGTAATAATCTTCTTAATCAATTAGAAGGTCGTTCCGAAAGACAAGTTGAATTTCGCCGTAAAGCGGGTGTTGATGAAGCCTTTAATACTGAAGTGCTTGTGGGAAAGAAAAAATATTTTGTCCAAGAAGACGATAAGCCAAAGGTATTGGCTTGGGTTGATCAAGGTTTTGATACATCAATGCGTACGCCGGATGATACACTAATTTTGGTTGGTGCGGATGAAGCCGCTGAAATCAGACAGGATCAAAAGGATTGCATGGGTTGCTTGAGCCAATGTAAATTTTCAAACTGGTCGCAAAACCCGGACACCAATTATTCAACGGGTCGTGGCGCTGATTCAAGAAGTTTCTGTATTCAAAAGTCATTAATGAATATTGCCCATGGCGGTTCATTAGATGATAACTTAATGTTTGCTGGTCATGCAGCCTTTAACTTTGGTGCAGACCCTTTTTATAGCAACGGCTTTGTGCCTACGGTAAAAGAGCTTATTGAACGCATCGTGACAGGCGATTAATTATTCACCAACTTGATTAACTAAAAATTACAGTGTAATATTGTAATGTTTTTAAGAAGCATTATGAGTAAAAAGATGAACAGACCCTATTCAAAAGCCCTAAAATGTTTACAAGATTTTGGCCTTAGACCGACACGTCAAAGACTTGCACTTGCAAAAATTTTATTTGATGGTGATGACCGCCATGTCACAGCTGAAGTGCTTCATAATGAAGTAAACGGGACTGGCGCCAAAGTTTCACTCGCAACAATTTATAATACGCTGCATCAATTTACGGAAGCAGGCCTTTTGAAAGAAGTGATTTTGGATAGTAACCGCACTTATTTTGACACCAATATATCTGATCATCATCATATCTTCTTTAAGGAAGATGAAATCCTCGCTGATTTAACATCAGAAGATTTGGTTATATCATCGTTACCAGAAGTTCCAGAAGGTAAAAAAATTAGCGCTGTTAATGTGGTCATCCACATGGAAAATAGTTAAATCTAATCAAATACTTCTTGGTTTAGAGCGCCCCAAATATTTTCCACGCTAATCCAGCCGGTGAAACCGCCAACTTCCATTTCACACCAATTGTCTGCACATTGGTTGATTGTTCCTAGAACATCCTGTTCTGCAGAGACTGTGATCTGACGCCTGTTTTCGGGTGACTTATAAAGATTTTGTGTGCCATTAATGATAACGCCGTACCGTTTTAAGGATAGTAAAGACCTCAAGATCCAGCCGGTCGAACCATCAATATCTTCTATTTTTCGCCAATTTCCGTATTCTGCAATGACTTTTAAAGGATAGTCTTCCTTTAAGTAAATCCAATCGATTGGGTATTCGATTCCGGGGCCAGTACGCATATTGGTTTTATCATTAACCAATGACATAAATCTTGGAAGGGGATAGCCGGAAGCACCCATTGTGGTTGTTTCATTATCTTGCCCAATGGCATTGAATGAAAAAATAAATGTAAGACAAAAAATGAATATAATTTTTGGCACAGTGTTAAACTTTATGTTGAAGCTAGAGTAGGTCAATTTATGTATTTTTCTGAAGCATTCGTCAAGATTGCTTTTCATTTGTCAGAAAGCAATGAGCAAAATATACTGATAAAAATTTCAACTGAAAGAAAAAAATGAAACCTCTCGTAATTGTTACCCGTAAATTACCGCTAGCCGTTGAAAAAAGAATGCAGGAATTGTTCAATGTGAAACTTAATGATGATGATCACCCCTTCACAAAAGATGAATTATTATGTGCTGTTCAGGAGGCGACAGTATTGGTTCCGACAGTAACCGATAAAATAGAAGCAGAGATAATAAATGCCGCAGGCACGAATTTTAAAATGATAGCTAACTTTGGTGTTGGTATTAATCACGTTGATTTGGCCTCGGCTCGGGCCCGCATGATTACGGTCACAAATACACCAGGCGTGTTAACAGAAGATACGGCAGAAATGGCATTTTCATTAATGCTTGGTATCATACGCCGCGTTAATGAAGGCGAAAGAATGCTACGTGCAGGGAAATGGCAAGGGTGGGCCCCGACAGATATGCACGGAACGAGACTATTTGGTAAAAAAATTGGTATCATCGGTATGGGGCGGATCGGTCAGGCATTAGCAAAGCGCGCCAAAGCATTTGGAATGGGCATTCATTATCATAACCGAAATCCGATCCATCAGGATTTAGAAGCTGAATTCGGCGCAACCTATTGGCAAAGCTTAGACCAGATGATTACTCAAATGGATGTTATCTCTTTAAACTGCCCCTATACCGATGAAACACATCATTTAATGAATAACCATCGTTTGGGATTGATGCAGAAGCATGCATATTTAATCAATACGGCCCGCGGTGAAGTCATTGATGAAAAGATCCTAATTGAGAAATTATTATCGGGTGAAATCAGAGGTGCCGGACTAGATGTTTATGAAAATGAACCGCAAGTAAAAAAAGACTTTCTAACTCTTGAGAATGTTGTGCTTGCACCACATATGGGATCAGCGACGACAGAGGCACGCCAAGCAATGGGTGATAAAGTCATTATTAATGTGAAAACTTTTCTGGATGGACACAGCCCGAGAGATCGCGTTATTTCTTAGTGGCAATATTTACAGCCAGGATCTTTTGGAAGTTTGATTGTACGACTTGCAGCGCTAAGGCTATCATATATGACAAGCTTCCCCGCCAAACTATCACCAATATTGAGAAGTTCTTTCAAAACTTCTACCGCTTGCATTGTACCAACAACACCTGCAACGGCACCTAGAATGCCGGCATCGGCGCAGCTTAAAATGCCTTTAGGGTGATCTGGCACAAGACATCGATAGCATGGTTGGGTATCTTCGTATCCCTTAAAAGTTGAAAGCTGGCCATCAAATTGACTAAGAGCGCCCGATATAAGCGGCTTTCTTTGCGCTATGCATATATCATTCACCAAGAAGCGTGTGGTGAAATTATCACAGCCATCTGCAACGACATCATATTCGGATATAATTTTCTCTGCATTATCATCTGTAAGGCGCTCATGATATGTAACCACATTAATATCTGGATTAATGTTTTTAATCATCTCTTTTGCGCTAGTAACTTTATCTTGTCCAATGGCGGATGTCATATGGACGATCTGACGTTGAAGGTTACTTAAATCAACGCTATCGTGATCAATGATCCCAATAGTGCCAACACCTGCGGCAGCAAGATACATAAGAAGTGGACTACCTAATCCACCAGCGCCAATAACCAGCACTTTTGATTTCAGCAATTTTTGCTGACCCGGACCACCAATTTCTTTGAGGATGAGGTGGCGGGCATATCGTTCGATTTGATCGTCAGTCAGTGTCATTGCCGTCTGCTTCTTCTATCACTTCAAATTCGATATCATCCATATTAAGCTCTGTCTCAGGCGGGGTAACTATATAATCCGCACCTGGAATAATTTTTAAATCGTCGGGACCTTTGATTTCTTTTTTGTTGCAAAACACACTAAATTCTTGATAACCAACTGAGCGCGCTTCTGCAATGATCCGCTCAATTGTAAGCTCTTCAGCCGGAATTGTGCTCGTTGTTCCTTCAATTATTATGTTTACGGTATCTGTCATGACTTAACCCCTGTTGAGCCAAAACCACCAGCACCCCTTTCTGTTTCATCAAGGTTATCTTGCTTATTCCATGAAATTTGGGTTACGGGTGCAATAACCATTTGGGCAATACGCATTCCACGGGTAATGAAAAAATCGTCATCACCAAGGTTGACAAGAATGACTTTAACTTCGCCGCGATAATCCGCATCAATGGTCCCTGGTGTGTTTAAGACGGTTACACCATTTTTCCAAGCGAGGCCAGAGCGAGGGCGAACTTGCGCTTCAAAACCATCAGCAAGCGCCATGGCAAAACCCGTAGGAACTAAAAGTCTTTTTCCGGGCGCTAACGTGAGTTCTTCACCTTCTGAAACGGCGGCCATTAAATCCATGCCAGCACTGTTACTGGTTTCATATTCTGGTAATTTTAGTCCTTCGCCATGAGGTAATATTTGTATAGCGACTGTCGTCATGTTTATTCCTTAAAAAATTCTTTTATACTATGAGCTAATTTCTCAGCGACGGATTTTTTATCCATAGTCGGCCAATTTTCAAGGCCTTCATTCGTTATGAAATGTATCTGATTTTGATCACCCCCCATAACAGTGCCTGAAACATCATTGGCCAAAATCCAATCACAACCCTTTTTATTTAATTTCGATTTAGCGTTATCTAAAACGTTCTCAGTTTCAGCGGCAAAACCGATCACAAGCTTAGGCCGATTTTCGTGATGTGAAATTGTTTTTAAAATATCGGGGTTTTCCGCGAATTCAATTATTGGAAGATCGTTACCCTGTTTCTTAATTTTCTGATCATTAGCATTTTTAACATGCCAGTCAGCAACGGCGGCAACACATATCAAAGCATCAGCGGGCAGGGTATTTTCCGTCGCAGCCATCATGTCCCGTGCGGATTTGACATCGATAATATTCACCCCTCTGGGTTTTTCAATGTTTGTTGGCCCTGAAATTAAGGTGACGTCTGCCCCTTCGTGCGCTAACGCTGTCGCAATTGCATAACCCTGTTTTCCGGAAGATCTATTGGCAATATAACGAACAGGGTCAATTTCTTCATAAGTCGGACCTGCGGTTATGGTAATTTTTTTACCTTGAAGCGGCCCATCAATTTTATTTAAAAAAAAAGCCTCAACTTCGGCGACAATGTCATCCACTTCCGCAAGGCGTCCCGTTCCAATTTCACCGCAAGCGAGATCGCCATCAGCAGGGTTGATCACCGAAATGCCGCGTTCCTTAAGGGTGTTCAGATTATGTTGCGTTGCCGGGTTCGCCCACATTTGACTATTCATGGTGGGCGCAATTATTATCGGCTTATTAGCCGCAAGCAGGGTTGTCGTCGCAAGATTATCTGCGATCCCGCAGGCCATTTTAGCCATAAGATCTGCGGTGGCGGGTGCGACAAGGATTAAATCATTTTCACGGGATAACCTGATATGGCCCATCTCTGCTTCATCAGTTAAGGAAAAAAGGTCTTGATAGACTTTATCTTCGATTAAACTGCTAACGGATAAAGGGGTGACAAACTGTAATCCGCCTTTAGTCAATATCGCTTGAATGATAACGCCCCGTTCGCGAAGGCGACGAATAAGATCGAGACATTTATAGGCAGCAATACCGCCGCCAATGATAAGCAATAATTTTTTATCTTGCAATATATCTGTCACTGGATGTCCTTTCTATTGAATTACCCTTAAAAGATAAGCATTGATGATTAATTTATCAACAGCATATAAAGAGAATAACCAATTGCACTGCCCAATAAACCGCCAACTATTCCATACATAAATAACTTCAATGAGCTGCGGCGCCTTGCGCTTTTGCTTTGCATTTCCCGCATTTGATGGATGACTTGTTCTACATCTTCGATGATTTGCGGTAATCTGGCTAACGTTTCAAAAGTCGTTTTGGCGCCTTCTTTGAGTATTGCAATAGGGCTAAGGTTCTCACTAACCCACTTTTCAATAACGGGGCGTGAGGCTTCCCACATATTAATGTCAGGATTTAAATTTAGGGCAACGCCTTCTGCGGTAACCATTGTTTTTTGTAATAAGATAAGTTGTGGTTGCGTATGCATATTAAAAGTCGCGGTCGTTTCAAACAGTTGCCCAAGAAGGCGGCCCGCTGATATTTCGCGTAAAGGTTTACCGACAACGGGTTCTCCAATTGCACGGATGGCTTGCTTAAATTTTGTATAATCCTGATCGGCGGGTACATACCCCAAATCGAAATGCGCTTTTGCAATGCGGTCGTAATCTTGGTGGGCAAATCCATAAAGAATATCGGCCAAACCTTTTCTGGTTTTGAGATCAATGCGCCCCATAATGCCAAAGTCAATGGCCGTCACTTTATTGCCCTTGCAGGCAAATAAATTCCCTTGGTGCAAATCAGCGTGGAAAAACCCATCGTTTAAGGCTTGACCAAGAAACCCTTGAACCAAATTTTCAGCCAATTTGTTCGAATCAAGGCCTGCTTTTTTAATTTCATCTAACTTTTTAAAGGAAATACCGTCAACCCAATTTGTTGTGAGCACCTGACGACTGGTTCTGTCCCAATCGACGGACGGTACATCATAATATGGATTATCTTTTGTGTTGTGTTTTAATTCTGCGGCTGCGGCAGCTTCAATCCTCAGATCCATTTCAAGCGCGATGACTTCAGCAATTGTATCGACAACTTTTGTTGGTCTTAAACGCCGTGCTTCGCTAGAGAAAAATTCGAAAATTCCTGCGAGCCAACGAAATGCTTCAAGATCACGGCCGAACGCTTTAGCAATTCCGGGCCTTAAGACTTTGACGGCGACTTTATTACCTTCAGGTGTTTTTGCCATATGTACTTGGGCAATTGAAGCGGCAGCAATAGGTGTTTTCTCAAATTCGTCAAAAAGCTCTTCTATTGATGCCCCAAGGTCATCCTCAATAATATCTCGGGCCTGACTTTCTGGAAAAGGCGGTACATTATCCTGTAACTTTAATAAATCGAGGGCGACCTCTGGACCGATGATGTCGGGCCTCGTTGCAAGGGCCTGTCCAATTTTAATGAAACTTGGCCCTAAATCCTGAAGCGCGATAACAAGACGTGTTTCCGGTTTTCCATTTACATCATGTTTTCTATTAAATTTACTTAGTTGCGATAATGCCTTGGGACGATCACCAAAAAGTTCAAGCATATCTATCAAAGCATCATGCTTTGATAGCGTATAGCCTACTTTAATAATGCGACTGATGTGGCGAGCCCATTTAAACATGAAATTAAATTTTCCATCCAGAATGAATTGCAACGATACCGCCAGATAAATTACGATATGTTGTTCTTTTAAACCCTGCTTTATCGATCATAGACTTAAATTTTTCTTGGGTCGGAAATTTGCGAATACTTTCAACTAAATATTGGTAGCTATCTTTATCCCCTGTGATCATTTCACCGAAATGAGGAATAAAATTGAAAGAATAAACATCGTAAATTTTCTTTAAAAGCGGAAGTTCTACTTTACTGAATTCCAGGCACATGAAACGTCCACCCGGCTTTAACACGCGGTAAGCTTCTTTAAGGGCTTTGTCGATATGTGTAACATTACGAATACCAAATGCAATTGTATAGGCATCAACCGATCTATCGGGAAGGGGAAGCATTTCTGCATTGCCGGTGACCCAGTCTATAGGATCAAAAATTCCTTTATCAAGAGCGCGTGCCTTTCCTGCCTTTAACATATTATGATTAATGTCGCAGATGGTCACTTTGGCCGCAGGTCCGTTTTCTGATGTTCTTTTCTCGGCAGCGTTTAAGAGCCGAAATGCAATATCGCCAGTGCCGCCTGCTACATCAAGAAGATGCATTCCCGGTGAAGGTCTTAAGTCTCGGATGAAATCATTTTTCCAAGCACGATGAAGGCCGCCACTCATGACATCATTCATAATGTCATATTTTTCGGCAACACTATCAAAAACGCCGCGGACCATTGACTGCTTTTCATCCTCTTTAATGGTTGAAAAGCCAAAATGGGTCGTGTCGTCTTTTTCTAATTTTTCTTCATTTGTCATATTGCGGAACATAGCGCAGTGTTGCATGCTGTGCCAGTAGAAAACATCAAGAAATCGAAGAGTTTAACCGCAAATGCCTGAATTACCTGAAGTTGAAACCACAAAACGCGGACTTGCCCCCGTTTTAGAGGGAAAAAGAATCATTAAAGTGCACCAGAGGCGGGATAATATCCGAATCCCTATTCCCACTGACTTTGTGAAAAGAATAGAAGGCCAAAAGCTTAAAACAATTGTTAGGCGTGCGAAATACCTGCAGATGTTTTTAGAGAGCGGCGATGTCATTATTTGTCATTTAGGCATGTCAGGTAAGTTCGTTATTAAAGCAAAAGATAAAACACCCTTTGCAAAGCATGATCATGTTATTTTTGAAACGGATCAGGGGATGTTGGCAATTTATAATGACCCGCGCCGCTTTGGGATAATGACAATATGCAGTGAGGATGAACTTGAAGGCCATAAATTATTCAAAGAAATGGCCGCTGAGCCACTGGGCAATGAGTTTAATGGTGAATATCTTTATGAAAAAATTTATAAAAGCAATTCTACGATTAAAGCGCTCCTGCTTAATCAAAAGGTGGTGTTAGGACTTGGCAATATTTATGTTTGTGAAGCGCTTAATAAGGCAAAAATATCGCCGTACCGTAAAGGGACAGAAATTTCAAAAGAAGATACCGAAAGATTGGTGCCGTTAATTCGCGATATTTTAAGCCGTGCTATTGAAGCAGGGGGATCAACTTTAAAAGATTTTGCAGGCGCTGATGGCGACTTAGGATATTTTCAACATCAATTTATTGCTTATGGCTGCGAAAATGAAGGATGTCATAACAGAGGGTGTAAAGGTACGATCGAACGGATTAATCAGGGGGGACGTTCCACATTCTATTGCCCTCAGTGCCAGAAATAAGTAAGCTAATATAATGATGAAAAAAATAATAGTTTTTATAGTGATCGTTTTTACATCGTCTGCTTTTTCGCAGGAAGGTGCACTTCTTGACGATCTGGACTTACCACTTATGGAAGGCCTTGTTGAAAATAGAGAAGCCGCACTTCTTTTTGATAGCCCTGATGGACGCATTATTAATGCAGAAGCTTCAGGCGCCCTAAAGGCAAATGAAGTGAATAATTTTTACCGTATGGTTCTACCTTCTTTGGGGTGGAAAATGAATAACAACAAATCTAATTGTGAGGATGGCGTGCAATATTGCTTATTTGCTAATCGGGAAAAAGAAAGCCTAACGCTGAACGTCATAGAAAATACATCTGGTTTAAAGGTCCTCTTTGCCCTCTCACCTAATTAAATTAAGGATATAAATATGACTTATAGCTCGCTCATTGTTGAGCGTTTAAAAAATGTGGTCCTTATTACATTAAATCGTCCTGACGCTTTAAATGCGTTAAATAATCAAATGATGGACGAGCTTTCGATTGTGTTGAATGATTGTGAAACCGATGATGACGTTCGTGTCATTATATTAACGGGTGGAGAAAAGGCATTTGCGGCCGGTGCCGATATAAAAGAAATCGCCGATAAAGAATATTTAGAATTCTATAAAGATGATTTTATCGAAAAAAAATGGGAAGCCGTTAACCGTTGTCGCAAGCCTGTGATTGCTGCAGTTGGAGGATATGCTCTTGGCGGTGGTTGTGAGCTGGCGATGATGTGTGATTTTATCATCGCGGCCGATAATGCAAAGTTCGGTCAGCCTGAAATAAATATTGGGGTTATTCCTGGTGCAGGCGGCACACAAAGACTGACACGACTCATTGGAAAATCCAAAGCGATGGATATGATCTTAACGGGCCGAATGATGGATGCTGAGGAAGCCGAAAGAAGCGGGCTGGTTAGTCGGGTGGTGCCAATAGAAACGCTAAAAGACGAAGCCATCAAAGTTGCAGAAAAAATTGCGACCATGTCTTTACCAACAACGATGCTTGCAAAAGAATGCGTTAACGAAGCTTACGAAAGCGCATTGGATGCAGGCGTGCGATTCGAGAGGCGAATTTTCCAATCTTTATTTGGAACTCAGGACCAAAAAGAAGGAATGTCAGCCTTTATTGAGAAGCGATCGGCGGACTTTAAGCATAAATAACCTCATAAAGTTGAAAAAAGTGAGTTAATTCAGTCCTTTTCAAGGGAAATAATGAAAAGCTTGTTGACCAATGGGGGTGTCATGTTTATAAGCCACACATTAAATATGACATTAAGGAATTTGAGGATAGTGATTCTCCTGCGTGACTTTTGAGTTAAGCAGTTTTGAGACAGTCCTCACATAAAGGATAAATTTAACATGGCTAATACATTACAAGCTAAAAAAAGAGTACGTCGTAATGCCAAGCGTGAAGATATTAATAAAGCACGTCGCAGTCGTATTCGTACTTATGTGAAAAAAGTTGAACTCGCCGTTGAAGCGGGTAACGCAGACGAAGCAAAAGTAGCTCTTAAAGAAGCGCAACCAGAATTAATGCGCGGCGTGACTAAAGGTGTTCTTCATAAAAAAACGGCATCACGTAAAGTATCTCGTCTTGCAAAACGCGTTAAGGCACTTGGCTAAAACCTAGAGTGTTTCGAGTCGCTCTAGAGAAAGTGGCGAGTCGCGTTTAAAAAAGGGAAATTTTCCCGAAAATTGTCTAAAAAAAGCTGAACCAAACCGGGTTCGGCTTTTTTTTATCGCTTCTCTTTCAGAGATTCCCGATATGTTCTTTTTAGCTAAAAATTGAAATTTTTTAATTTTCTTACGACCTACTACATCTAGTATGTCACCCTAAAGTCAAGACATATGGTGGTGTTTTATTTTATTTTTTTGCGTAACTCTCTGTTGCAACGAGGGGGTATGATGGGTAGGGTTATAACAATAATTTTATCGACATTTGTGGACGATACACACTGTAAAAAGCCGTTTTGCAGCTAAGGTATTCTATGCCTTAAACAGAACCACAAAATAAGTCGAATTTGAGTAAGAACTGGGATCGAAGGAAATGACAGGACAGTATAAAGGGGATGTGACGCCCGAACAGGCGTGGGATCAACTTGCCAATAATGATAATACAGTATTGGTGGATGTAAGAACTCTTGCAGAATGGAAATGTGTCGGTGAGCCTGATTTATCATCGCTTTCAAAATGTGCCAAGTATATAGAATGGGTAAGTTTTCCAGATGGTGCGCCGAACGTCAATTTTCTGGACCATCTAATGAAAGCGGTTCCAAATAAAGATACGACAATTTATTTTCTCTGTCGCACAGGCGTGCGTTCAGTGGCAGCGGCCATTGCAGCAACAAATGCAGGATATGAAAATAGTTTTAACATTTTACAAGGTTTTGAAGGAGCGCCAGACGAAAAGGGGCATCGTGGGCGTAAAACAGGTTGGCAAGCGCTTGATTTGCCGTGGACACATTAATCAGAACCAGTTTGGTTTAAAGGCCAGTTGGGTACAAGGGTAAGAAAATAATTTATGGCGAGTGAGTTAGGACAGCAAAACGTGAAAGGGACCCCTATGAGCAATACCATTGATATGCAATGGAATTTGGTTCTGGATACGTTGCGCACTGAAATAGATGAAAATACCTATAAAAGCTGGTTTAAGCCGCTCGCTCTGATCAATATTGACGGGGGACGTGCGATTATGGCGGCACCAACCCGTTTCATGCGTAATTGGTTGCTGTCAAACTTCGCTGAAAGGCTTAAAAATGCTTGGCAACGGGTCAACATGGAAGTTACCGATATCGACATTATTGTCCTTTCCGGTTTTCAAGGGACAGATAAAGATGTTGAAGATGATGGTATTCAAAAATCTGAAAGCATAACTAAACCTAAAGTAAAATCTAATGCGTCAGTTAAAATGGTAAGCGAGAGCAGTTTTGGAGCGCCACTTGATGCAAGATTTACATTTGATAGTTTTGTTGTTGGCAAATCAAACGAGTTTGCATATGCGGCCGCCCGCAGAGTAGCGGAAAACAAAGATGTTAATTTTAATCCACTTTTCTTACACGGTGGTGTTGGATTAGGTAAAACCCATTTAATGCATTCTATTGCTTGGGCTATGCGTGAAAATTTTCCGAATAAAAAGGTGGTCTATTTATCCGCGGAACAGTTTATGTATCAGTTTATTTCGTCTATCCGTTATAAAGATACAATGAGCTTTAAGGAAAAATTCCGTAATGTTGATCTTTTAATGATTGATGATTTGCAATTTATTGCGAATAAAAATTCAACGCAGGAAGAGTTCTTTCATACGTTTAACGCTCTCATTGATCATAACCGACAAGTGGTTTTATCTGCGGACCGTTCTCCTTCTAACCTTGAGGGAGTTGAAGAAAGAATTCGCTCACGCCTTGGTTGGGGGCTTGTCGCTGATATTCATCCGACAGATTATGAGCTGCGTCTTGGTATTTTACAGCAAAAAGCCAATAATATTCCCGAAGTTGAAATCCAAAGTGAAGTAATCGAATTTTTAGCAAGACGAATAAGCTCAAACGTCAGAGAGTTGGAAGGCGCATTTAATCGAATGGTGGCGCATTCTACTTTAATTGGACGCCCGATCACTCTTGATATGACACAAGAAGTGTTACAAGACTTGCTCAGAGCCAATGACCGACGCGTAACGGTTGATGAAATTCAAAGACAAGTGGCCGATTACTACAACATCAAGCTATCTGATTTATTGTCAGCCCGCAGAGCAAGACAAGTAGCGCGGCCCAGACAATTGGCGATGTATTTAAGTAAACAATTAACATCTATGTCGCTTCCTGCAATAGGAAGAAAATTCGGCGGACGTGATCATACGACAGTAATGCACGCGGTTAAGCGTATTGAAGAATTGCGCCAAACGGACAGTGTTCTTGAAGAAGATATCCTTCATCTTGAGCGTATGTTTAGCACCTGAAAATTGGGGCCAAATAAGGCCTCTTTTAGCTCCATAAGAAATATATTGCGACTCGGCAGAAAACCGTGAAAAAGCCATTGACGTAATGGCTCATTATGGTAGTCTGTTTTTCAACATATATAATAATATGAAAATGGACTTTTATAAAGTTCGGGATCTAATAATCTTGTAAATATGAAGCGTGAAATTATCAAATGAAATTGAATATAGAACGAGGCGCCTTACTTAAATCACTTGGACACATCCAAAGCGTTGTCGAGCGCCGCAATACTATTCCCATCTTGTCGAATGTTTTGCTTGAGGGTGAAGAGGGGCGTTTAAACCTAGCAGCAACCGATCTGGATATTGCCATTGGTGAAGGCGTTGCCGTAGAAACGGAAGAGCCAGGCGGTATAACGGCACCGGCACATACATTATATGACATTGTTCGTAAACTTCCTGAAGGGGCTCAGGTCGAGCTTTATTATGATGTGGATAGCGGACGGTTATCAATAAGCGCGGGAAGATCTAAATTTACTCTATCTTGTTTACCGAGAGAAGATTTTCCTGTGATGTCAGAAGGCGATTTGCCAGTAAGCTTTAATGTGACAGGTGTGAATTTAAAACGTCTTATCGATAAAACACGGTTTGCTGTTTCAACGGAAGAAACACGTTATTACCTAAATGGTATTTATTTGCATGCTGCGAGCGACGATAACGGTGAAGCCGTTCTGCGTGGTGTTGCAACGGATGGCCACAGGTTGGCGAGATTTGATGTTGATCAGCCAGAAGGGGCCGCAGATATGCCAGGGATTATTGTTCCTCGTAAAGCAGTGGGTGAATTAAGAAAATTAATTGATGAGTATGAAGGTGACGTTGAAGTCAGCCTATCAGATACAAAAATCCGTTTTGCGTTTGCCGATATTGTGCTTACTTCAAAATTAATTGATGGCACGTTCCCAGATTACACGCGTGTTATTCCTGAAGGAAATGATAAAAACATGGAAGTAGATAGCAAGGTGCTTGCTGAATCTGTTGATCGTGTTTCTACCATTTCTTCTGATAAAACCCGCTCAGTTAAACTGGCTATGAGTTCAGGGCAATTAAGATTGACTGTGAATAGTCCAGAGCATGGAACGGCGCGGGAAGAATTATCAGTCAGCTATGATTCAGATGAAATGGAAATTGGATTTAATTCCAGATATCTCCTTGATATTTTAGCGCAGATCGAAGGCGATGTTGTACAAGTCGCTTTTGCAGATGCGGCGGCACCGACGATACTCAAAGATTTAACCGATGAAGGGGCACTTTACGTTCTCATGCCTATGAGAGTGTAATAGAGTTCTCGGGTGAGCAATCTGGCACATTCCAACAACCGCGAAAATCTTTCCAGTGCCTTGCCTTTGGGTAAGGCACTGGTTCTTTATGTGGACTGTGTCATGCTTACAAATTTCCGCTCTTATGAAAGTATGTCACTTGAAACGGGTGCAAATTCTGTTGTCCTGACGGGGGCCAACGGGGCAGGGAAAACCAATTTACTTGAGGCGATATCATTTTTGTCACCGGGGCGCGGTTTAAGAAGAGCGAAACTTTCCGATGTTAATAAAATTGGCGCTGAAGCACCTTGGGCTGTTTCTGGTCGTATCTTTACGCCAGATGGGGAGCGCCAACTTGGAAGCGGACTTTTACCGCGTCACGCGCTCAATTCAGAGACATCACCGGATCGCCGCATTGGGCGTTTAGACGGTGAAAACCTTAATAGCCCTGCGGCTTTTGGGGATATTTTACAAGTGGCTTGGCTAACGCCTCAAATGGACCGGTTATTTATTGACGGTGTTTCAGGTAGAAGACGTTTTCTTGATCGACTTGTTGCGGCCTATCATCCATCCCATAGCCGAGAAGTGGGTGCATATGAGCGTGTTATGCGAGAACGTTCAAAATTACTTTCTGAGGGACATGCTGACCCACAATGGGTTTCAAGCCTTGAAAGTCGAATGGCTGAACATGGAGTTGCCGTTGCTGCTGCGCGGCTTGATGCTATTGATAAATTATCGCAAGCTATTTCAGAAAGTCAGTCCGCTTTTCCAAGTGCCGTTCTCTCTTTAGGTGGTGATCTTGAGCAGGGGCTGCTTAATCGCCCGGCATTAGAGGTTGAAACGGAATTCTGTGAAAGGCTGGTTTCCTCCCGGCAGCAAGATGCACGATCCGGCAGAACTTCCATCGGTCCACATAAAACCGATTTACTCGTGCGCCATAAAAATAAAGACATGCCAGCGGAGCTTTGTTCAACGGGGGAACAAAAAGCATTGCTCATCGGGATTACATTAGCAAGCGCCAGATTAAGCGCAACTCAATTTGGTGCGCCGCCGATATTGCTTTTGGATGAAGTTGCAGCGCATCTAGATGAAAAAAGACGTGGATTTTTATTTGAAGAATTAGGGGACATTGGTTCACAAGTGTGGCTAACGGGCACGGATAAATCGTTATTTGAATTAATGGCAAATCGCGCCAGATTTTTTCACTTTAAAGATGGAAAAATAGAAGCGGAATAAGAAGAAGCATGCTATAGTCATGTTTGAAAAATTTTGTATTATAAAGGACGAGGTTTATGTCTGAAGAAACGGAAATGAAAGACGCAACAGAGGGCGCTGAAGATTATGGCGCAGACTCGATTAAAGTCCTAAAAGGACTTGATGCTGTGCGCAAAAGACCGGGAATGTATATTGGCGACACCGATGACGGTACAGGCCTGCATCATATGGTTTTTGAGGTTTCTGATAATGCAATCGACGAAAGTCTTGCGGGGTATTGTGACAAGGTTCTCGTGACGATGAACGCGGATGGTTCTATATCGGTTACCGACAATGGTCGCGGTGTTCCCGTTGATATGCATGAGGAAGAAGGTGTCTCTGCTGCGCAAGTGATTATGACACAGCTACATGCGGGTGGTAAATTTGATTCAAACAGTTATAAAGTTTCCGGCGGTCTTCACGGCGTTGGCGTTTCAGTTGTAAATGCGCTTTCCGATTTCTTGGAGCTGCGTATTTGGCGTAATGATAAAGAACACTTTATGCGTTTTGAACATGGAGAACCATTAGAAGATTTGGTTATTGTAGCCGATACGCCTGGCAAAACGGGAACGCAGGTTACTTTTAAACCGTCTACGGATACATTTACCAATACGGATTTCAGTTATAAAACATTGAAACATCGTTTTCGTGAACTCGCTTTTCTAAATCGCGGTGTACGCATTATCGTGCAAGACCACCGTACTAGCGATCATGAAGAAGTAGAGCTTTATTATGAAGGCGGTATTCACGCTTATGTTGATTATCTTGACCGAAGTAAGACTGCTCTTATCGAAGCTCCTATTTCCATTATGGGTGAGAAAGAAGATATTGTCTTTGAATGTTCGCTTCAATGGAACGATAGTTATCATGAAAATGTGCTGTGTTTTACCAATAATATTCCGCAACGGGATGGTGGTACGCATTTGGCCGGATTTAGAGGCGCGCTCACCAGAACCATTAATAACTATGCTAATGCAACAGGAATTGCGAAACGTGAAAAAGTTTCAATTTCCGGCGATGATAGCCGCGAGGGTCTCACGTGTGTGTTAAGTGTTAAGGTGCCTGATCCAAAATTCTCATCACAAACCAAAGATAAATTGGTTTCATCAGAAGTGCGTCCTGTTGTTGAAAGTTTACTGAATGAAAAGCTTGGCCAGTGGTTTGAAGAACATCCTGCAGAAGCCAAAATTATCATTAGTAAAATTTGCGAAGCAGCTGCCGCGCGTGAAGCAGCACGTAAAGCCCGTGAATTGGTTAGAAAACCTACCGGTCTTGATATTTCGTCGCTTCCTGGAAAGCTTGCGGATTGCCAGGAACGAAATCCTGAGCTTGCGGAAATATTCATCGTAGAGGGTGATAGTGCGGGTGGTAGCGCGAAACAAGGGCGTCACCGTAAAAATCAGGCAATTTTACCACTTAAAGGTAAAATTCTGAACGTTGAGCGAGCCCGATTTGATAGAATGCTTGGTTCACAAGAAATCGGTACACTTATTACTGCACTTGGAACAGGTATCGGTCGCGAAGAATTTAATATTGAAAAATTGAGATATCATAAAGTCATTATTATGACGGATGCTGATGTTGATGGTGCGCATATTAGAACACTACTTCTAACATTCTTTTATCGTCAAATGCCGGAACTTATTGATAAAGGGTATTTATATATTGCTCAACCGCCACTTTATAAAGTGAGCAGAGGTAAATCAGAAGTTTATCTAAAAGACGACCCCGCACTTGAAGATTATTTAATAGCTCAAACGTTAGAAGAGATGGTTTTAACATTAGGGGATGGTGCGCAAATTGCAGGAAATGATTTAGCGGATCTCGTTGAAACAACCCGAAATGTAAATCGTGTCTTGGCTCACGTGCCAAATCGTTATAATAAAGAGATTATTGAGGAACTTGCCGTACTAGGAGCGCTTTCGGAAGATGTGCTTGTGCGCGGAAACGGCGCCGAAAAAATACTTGAAACGGTCACATCACGTCTTAATGCACGTGCGGGCGTTGGCGAAGATAATTGGTCGGCGAAGCTGGATGAAAACGGCGATGGTGTTATTTTCGTTCAAGAAATCCGAGGTATTAAAGACGTTTACCGCATTGATGCCGTATTCAGTGCTTCTGCTGAAGCGCGTCGTTTAAACGACGCCGCCACGAAACGTGCTGAAGTATTTTCTAGTCCTTCTACAATCACGAGAAAAGAAGAAGGGCATGAACTATATCTTCCAAGTGAGCTTTTAACGTTCATTATCAAATATGGTCGCAAAGGCTTATCCATTCAACGTTATAAAGGATTGGGTGAAATGAACCCAGATCAGTTGTGGGAAACTACCCTTGATCCTGATGCGCGTAGTTTGCTCAAGGTAAAAGTTGATCATGCGGACACAGCGGATGAAATATTCTCTAAATTGATGGGTGATGTGGTTGAACCACGTCGTGAATTTATCCAGGATAATGCCCTGAGCGTCGGTAACTTAGACGTTTAATAGAATTTAGTTTAAAAGAAAAGCGGGTCCTAATTGACCCGCTTTTTCTATTTATTCTTGAAACTGATCTTCATGAAGCCATGCGGCATGTTTTAAGGTGGTTTTACTTTTGGCCCATTCAGTCATCATTTCAGGCGCAACTTCATTAAGTTTTTTAAGCTCTTCTAAGCTTGCCGTATCATATGCCAATTCAAGACGATGCCCATCTGGATCACGGAAGTAAATTGATTGGAATATATGGTGATTTGTGGGGCCTACCACTTGGATGTTATTTTCTTCTAATTTTTCTTTCGCTTTCAATAGGGTTTCTTCGTCGGCCACTTTGAAAGCAATATGCTGGACCCAGTCAGGCGTATTTTCGTCCCAACCCATTTTCGGTGAATTTGGAATTTCAAAAAAGGCGAGTACATTATCGCTACCGGCGTCAAGGAATATATGAATATACGGATCCGGTTCACCAGTTGATGGGACTTTGTCTTCAGAAATTGCCAATACCAAATCCATGTTGAGATATTTTTTATAAAAATCAACTGTTCTGTTTGCATCCATGCAGCGGTATGCCACGTGATGAATTCTATCAATTTTCATAGCTATTTCCTTTATTTTAAAATATTAAAACAATAATAGTTACAAATGAAACTAATGTCAAGAAATTATCTTTAAGCTATAACTTGTCATATTTTTGCCCTTCTCTTATTGTCAATTAGGATAAATTTTATGAAGGGTCAGAAGAATTTTTAGTTCCCAAAAGAAAAAATCGCGAAAAGGTAAAATTGCTAAAATGGATAAAGCGAAGCCGCCAAGGTCGGGTATAGCAAAATTCTTTTATAGTATATCTGTGATTTTCGTCTGGGGGTCGGTGCTGATGGTTCCCGTATTGATTTACTTCTCTTATGATTTGCCTGATATCGCTAATATTGATAAGGCAACGTCCAAAACTACAATTATGATCATGGACCGTGATGGTAATCGAATGGCATCATATGGCGATGTGTTTGGTGAATGGCTTGATTATGAAGATATCCCCCCCGAGCAGGTTGAGGCAATCATTGCGACCGAAGACAGACGGTTCTTTGAACATTTTGGGTTAGATTATCGTGGCCTTGCGCGTGCCATGTACAATAACATCACAGAAGGAAAACTTGTTGAAGGCGGTAGTACGATTTCGCAGCAGCTTGCTAAAAATCTCTATCTTAGTTCGAACAGGACCTTAAAAAGAAAGATTCAAGAATTACTTCTTAGTTTTTGGTTAGAAATGAAGCTTGATAAGCAAGAAATTTTGACCATTTATATGAATAGAGCATACTTCGGTGCAGGAGCATATGGCATTGATGCGGCATCAAGGACTATTTTTGGCCATAGCGCGAAGACACTGAATTTAACGGAAGCCGCGATGCTCGCAGGTATGTTAAAGGGACCGGCTTTATACTCACCACTTAGGGATGTGGAAAGAGCTTATAATAGAACTTCAATTGTACTTGATAATATGGTCGTAACCGGATTTTTAGAACCAGATGAAGGAGAAAGTGCAAAAAAGGTAAATGTCAAAATAAATTCTGCTGAAGCAGGCGGAGATGTTCGATATTTCACAGATTGGGTCGTTGAACAGTTACCAGAATTAATTGGTATAATAAATGAGCCTATAATCGTGCATACAACGATGGTTCCAGAGATGCAGCAAATGGCAGCTGGGGCCGTGAGACAAACATTAAGTAGACGCAATGAAGAAAACATGCAAGGCGCCCTTATTTCTATGGACCTCGATGGTGCGGTTAGGGCTTTAGTAGGCGGTCGAGACTATAACGAAAGCCAATTTAACCGTGCTGTACAAGCGCAACGCCAACCAGGAAGTGCTTTCAAATTATTCGTATATCTGGCGGCCTTGGAAGCGGGTTTTGGTCCGGAAACAATCATGCGGGATAGTCCAATCATTTTAGATGGTTGGAGCCCAAAGAATTATAGCGACAGATATATTGGAGAAGTAAATTTAGAAACTGCGTTTGCTAAATCGATTAATACGGTTGCGGTAAAATTGTCTGAAAGAGTAGATAGACGCTCAGTGATCGATATGGCACATCGACTAGGCGTAACGACGCCCTTAACGCCGGAACCCAGTATTGCATTAGGCGCATCAGAGGTAAATTTAATGGAACTGACGGCCGCTTATACTGTGGTTGCGCGAGGGGGCATTGAAACAAAACCATATGGCATAGTTGAAATACAAAATAGCTCAGGTAGAATTCTTTATCGTCATATGCCAGGACCAGAGATCAGAATATTAGATCAAGAGGTTGCATACACTATGCACGCTATGCTGCAAAATGTTGTTGCAACAGGTACCGCAAGAGCGGCACTCATGAATTTCCCAGTAGCCGGAAAAACGGGAACAACACAAAACTATAAAGATGCACTCTTTGTAGGGTACGGAAAAAATATGATCAATGGCGTTTGGGTTGGGAAAGACGATAGTACAGCGATGCAAGGTGTCACGGGTGGTGGTACGCCAGCTCATATATGGAAGAATTTCATGTACCGCGTTGATTTAGGACGAAATGATGCAACACTAGATACCCCCAATGTGAGACCAAGGTCTCGCCCTCAAATATAATTCATGAAAACATACTATTGGTTTAAAACCATCATCAGCGATTGACCTTCATTTTTAAGCCATTTTCTAGACGGTTTGGCGTGGGAGACTAAAGTATCAACAATGTCCCAGAAGCGCTGACTGTGGTTCATTTCTGCCAAATGAGAGATTTCATGTGCAACAACATATTCCAGAACTTGCGGAGGGGTCATAATCAAGCGCCAAGAAAATGATAAATTTCCACTTGAAGAACAACTGCCCCATCTGCTTTTTGTATCTCTTATTTGAATTCTTTTGAATTTTTTATTTATGGCCATGGCCATTTCTTGTGCCATTGGCTCAATGGTTTTTCGGGCTTCTTTTTTTAAATGATTTTCAAGTCGAACTGAGAACCCTTCTTTAGGGCCGCCAACAATAATTCTTTGATCATCAATATTTACGCGGGCAGCTAAAATGGGATCATGGATAACTTTCTTCATTTCTCCCAATATTGGAATAATTGAACCATCTATTAAGTAAATTGGCTTTGGCGTTTTGGTGCGTTGTTCTTTTAACCATTCTATATTCGATGTTGCAAATTTTAGTGCTGAACGCTTACTCGTAAAACGCGGCATGGTAATCACGGCTCGATCGTTAATCGCGTCATAGCGCAGCTTAATTCGTTTCGCTCTTTTATGGGTTTTAAAGTCGGGATTAAAATCATTTATCGTTGTCATTTCAACGCTCACTTATATCAATGATATGATCTTCAAGGTCACCTGCGTCTCTTTCTGAAATTGCTTTTTGCGAAATGGAAATACCAGACTTATGAACAGTCAATCCGGAACCACTTATTAATGGATGCCAATCAAAAAGATCCTTACCTTCAAAAATGAGACGGTATGCGCATGTTTTAGGGAGCCACTTAAATTTTTGAACATCTTCAGGTTTTAAAATAACGCAATCAGGGACTAGCTTTTTACGTTTCGTATATTTGCGACATCTACAAGTATCAATATCAAGTAAACGACAGGCAACATTGGTATAAGAAACATCACCAGTATCATAATCTTCTAATTTATGAAGACAACAAAGCCCGCAACCATCACAGAGACTTTCCCATTCATCTTGAGACATTTCATCTAGCGATTTTTCTTGCCAGAAAGGTGTGCTCATATCTAGAACTACTCTATCAGTGAAGAGATTGTATTTGCCATTGCCTCAGGGTCTTCACCGTGATTAAAATGTCTTAGGAGGGTACCTTCTTTATCCATAAAATATGTATAAGAGGTGTGATCAACAAGATAATCAGCACTATCATCAGCCTTGGCGGCATAAACTCTGTATGCTTTTTTTATGGAATCTACCTGTTCATTGGTGCCCGTTAATCCGATCATATCATCGTGGAAGTAGCTAACATATTCGGCCATAACATCTACGGTATCACGTTCTGGGTCAATGGTTATAAAGACGGGATTAACTTGTTCTAATTCTTCGGGCGGTAAAATTCTCATGGCATCTGCCATAATTTGCAGATCCATAGGGCAGACATCTGGGCAAAAGGTATAACCAAAGTAAACAATCATATACTTACCGAGGAAATCTTTATCTGTAACGGGTTCGCCTTTATGGTTAGTTAAAGAAAACTCGCCACCAATTAAAGCTCTACTGTTTTCAGCAGCCGTAGGCGTATTTTCTTTATTTAAAAACTGCATCCATACAATTACTGCGATGATAACGAGCACGAGACTAAGTAAAATTCGCATGTTGGGCTTTTTAGGTGTTTCTGTTTTACTCATTTCTATGTTCTGCTTCAGGTTAGGTTAACAATAGACTCACTAAGATGTTTATTATATATAATATGACTTCGCCTAATTATAAAGTCTGGAGTTTAAAATGCGTCTTTTAAAAAACGTAAAGCATAAAGTTTTCTTATCGCTTGTGGTCGCTCTGACCATGACCGTCAGTGGGAACACTCAGGAAAAGAGTTTTTCCGATGCATATAATTTGCTTAAGGCAGTAAAAACGAAAGATTATGGAAAGCTTCAAAATTATCTGAAAAAAGGGGCGAATGTAAATACTCGCGATTACGCGGATGGTGAAACGCCGCTTTATATTGCTTCTACATTAAAAGATAGTGTAATGGTCACGTTATTATTGAATGATAATGCAAAAACTGAGATTGCTAAAAAATCTACTGGCGAAACGCCATTAATGGTGGCGGTTCGACTTAAGGCACATAAAATAGCTGAATTGCTAATATCTCAAAATGCGGATGTGAATGCAGCTGATCGGAACGGTGAAACTTCATTATATAAAGCCGTTAGAGCAAATGATCGCGAATCAGTGAAAATTCTTCTTGCTGCTAACGCAGATTGGTCCATGGTTGATAATACAGGCAGAACACCACTTGATTTAGCAAGAGAAAATAGGCGCCTTAGAACAATGGAAAGAATGTTAGAAGATGCAGGCGCTGAGTACTAAGCATCCTTTTTAAAGTCCCTGCATTTTATCAATTTCAAAACCTTGAAACATGACGATACCAAGATTATTTCCGAATGTAATGGCGTTTTGTGAATCGCAATCTGACATTACGACACGCATTTTACCTTGAGTGGCGATTGCATTTGAAATTTTGTTTTTTTCTTCATCGCTTAGCTTAGAAATATAGTTTTATTCCAACGAATTTTTAAGAAATCTACATTTATCAGTTCTCTATCTAAAACATATAAGGATTGTATATCCATGCGGCATATGCAGATTTTGCAATCAAGGCTTTTGAGTTTCGCTTGGGCTATATAATATTCTGCTAAATCGGACATAATATCAAATAAAGATTTCTCGAGAATGATAGGCATTTCTGACATTTGTTTTTGTTTTGCAATAAATTGATCGAATTCTTTCGTTAGAATGCTTGCTACATTCATATTTATAGACAGAAAGTGATCTGGGAAACTTTGATATTCGACGAGAGTTTTCATCATTTTTATATCAAATGTCTTTGTTAACCTTTGAAACAACCATTTATCGCCTTCAATATTATAATCTGGCAATACAGATTTGTTGATTTCTTTAAGCGAATAATATTTTGCAATTGCATAATCCTCACAATCACCGTCTCTATTTAAAAATTGACTTATCGTGGCCCAATAATCTTTTTGTCGCCAATTGGTTATATCTGTAACATATGAAATATTATTCAAATGCATATTATGGCCTTGATATGAAACATGCCATTACGACACTAATGGGTGAAGTGGATAATGTATATGATCGTCGACCGGTTGTTGCTTTAATGAATTATTTGGAAAATAAGGGCGGGTTCGAAGAATGGCAACATTTCGGAAGGACCACGTAATATATAAAAAAAGGCGTCTTGTTTAAAAAACAAGACGCCTAGTATAGTACTTATCAGGTATTAAGTACTCAGGGTATAACCTTAGAAAAGATATCCTGAATTATTCAGGGTTATTTGCTTCCCATTCTTTCTCGATTTTATTACGAGACTTGATCATGCCATCTGCAACATAAATGCAAAGGCCGCCTACAAGAACGGTTACAATCATAGCAACAGCAGGTAACAATAAATGCGGCCCTGCGAGCGCAATTGAAACCAACAAAAATAATGTTACGATTCCACATGCGATAAAATTGATTGTATTAGCCATTTTCTTCCTTTTCTTTCCTGAGTAGTTTTAAAATATCATTCAATAAATTCATTGACCTAAGTCAATTACTTGGGTTTTTATCAAAAATCAAGGATTTTGCCAAAAGAAATGTTAATAATAATACAGAATGTGTATGAAGGATGTCGTTATTGATGACTTGGTGGATAAGCGAATGAAAAAAATAAAACTAAATGCATTGCAAAACCGAACGCTGGCTTTATTTCAGGAGTTGGCGAAAAGTGAAGAAACATCAGCAAATATTGAAGGATCTGATGATATTTCAATTATGTTCTTACCAACACCGCACGGCGACCATGTTCATATTGGCAGGTTTGTTGTGTCGGCAAAAGATGCAAGTGGTCTCTCCAATGAAACAGTATGGAAAGCATTAGAACGCAAAGCCATGCTAAAATCGGAATTCCCATACCGAATCATCTTAAAACCTCTAGGTCAATCGCAAGAAACGGGTTTGTTCGGTAATTTTGAAGTATCAGACCATTAACGCTGTTCGTCGCCCTTAAGCTTCAAATGCCACATCAATCCGAGAACACCACCTTTAATATAAGGTAAAAATAGAAGTGTTAATAAAAGCGTGGCGGTTGGCCAAAAGGCCATTTGCATCCAAAGCTCTGGCTTATAGGTTGCCTCGACCACCACTAGAAGGGGAACAATGATGTGCCCTACGATAAAAATCGTAACGTAAGGTGGCATATCATCCGCACGAATTTCGCTTGTTGGCGCGCTACAATTAGAACAATCTTGGACTTTTAAATAACCGTTGAAGACATTGCCATTGCCACAATGTGGACATGTGCGTTTAAATCCGCGTATAATTGATGTCATTGTTGAATATGCATCACGTGAATAGTTTTGTGTATCTGTTGCAATCATTTTAATACCTGCATTTATTTGTTTAGTAGAGTGATCAATGCTGAAGTATCCCAGCGCCCACCACCACTATTTTGAATTTCTTCATAAAACCCATCAACCATTTTTGTAATGGGTAATGGAATATTTTTTTTCTCGGCTTCTTCAAGAGCAAAGCCGAGGTCTTTTCTCATCCAATCAAGGGCAAAACCAAAATCAAATTCATCGCGAACCATTGTGTTTGAGCGGTTTTCCATTTGCCAGCTTTGTGCAGCCCCCTTGGATATAACGTCTACAACATCATCCGCATTTAAGCCCGATTTCATGGCAAAATTGAGCGCCTCTGAGAGTCCTTGCACGACCCCTGCTATACAGATTTGATTAACCATCTTGGCCAATTGTCCGCTACCTGTTGGCCCTAAAAGCTTGCTTTTCTTAGCATAGCATTCAAGAATATTGGAAATCTTTGAATAGGTGCTTTCTTTTCCGCCAATCATGATGGTAAGCGCGCCGTTCTCAGCTCCGGCCTGACCGCCTGACACCGGCGCATCTAGGAATTCAATTAATTTTTTTTTGGTTTCTTGTTCTAGTTCGCGTGCAAGGTTGGCTGACGTGGTCGTATGATCGACTAAAATACATCCTGAAGACATTCCTGCAATCGCACCATCCTCACCATAAACCACGGAACGCACATCATCATCATTACCCACACAGACAAAGACGATTTCGGCGCCATTTGCGGCTTCTTTTGGGATCTTACCATAGCGCCCATTATATTCACCAGACCATTTTATCGCTTTTTCAGCTGTACGGTTATAAACACAAACATCATGACCGGCATTTTGTAAATGACCTGCCATGGGATATCCCATTACACCTAATCCTATAAAGCTTATTTTCATATAATTATCCTAATAATGAGGGGGTTTTTCATCCAGTAAACTAGACTGCTCAATTTGGGGATTATTTTCTAAACTTTCAATGCGGGAATTAGTTTTTGTGAGCTGCCCGCCCAAGCGTTCAATCATTGTCCATTGTTCTGAAACCATGTCACTTAAATCGTTAATTTGCTGCTCTTGGTGCGCAATTTTGATTTCAAGTTCGTTAAGTCTATTTTTCAATTCGGTCATAACAATTATCCTTATGCCTCATATAACATGACTGCTTTTTTTTAGCCATAAAAATAGGAAAACCACCACAATATTTTGCGGTGCTTTTTAGAAACAATAAGAAAAGAAAACTTTATCTCGGTAAGTCTGATTTACCCATTAAAAATTCATCGACAGCGCGGGCCGCTTGACGGCCTTCACGGATGGCCCAAACCACGAGGGATTGACCGCGGCGCATATCTCCTGCGGTGAATATTTTTGGGATATCCGTCTTATAATTACTGACCGGTGCACTAACATTACCCCGATCATCTAGAGCGACGCCAAGTTGTTCTAATAGGCCTTCTTTTACGGGGTTCGTAAAACCCATTGCCAATAGAACCAGGTCCGCATCCATTTCATATTCACTGCCTTCAATTTTATTGAAGTTTTCATCGACTTCATGACATCGAATTGCTTCTACATTGCCATTTTCATCGCCAACAAACTCTGTAGTTGCGATGCTAAATATGCGGTCTGCGCCTTCTTCTTGCGATGTAGAGGTGCGAAAGACATGCGGCCAATGGGGCCATGTGGATCCTTTATCTTCTTTGGCTGGTGGCGCGGCCATAATTTCCAGCTGCGTGACTGAAACGGCACGTTGTCTGAATGATGTGCCGATACAATCTGATCCTGTATCCCCGCCGCCAATAACAACGACTTTTTTACCGCTTGCGACAATATCTTTTACATTTGGTAATGGCTCTCCTGCATTGCGACGGTTCTGCTGGGTCAGAAAATCCATAGCATAGTGAATACCGTTTAATTCACGGCCGGGGATGGGTAAATCACGGGGGTGTTCTGCGCCACCCGCAAGGATAACTGCATCATAATGGTCCGCTATTTTAGGGGCAAGTATATCTTTACCAACTTCCATGCTGATCCAAAAGGTCACGCCCTCACGTTCCATTTGACGCACACGGCGATCTATTAAACTTTTTTCCATTTTAAAATCGGGAATGCCGTAACGTAAAAGACCGCCAGCACGGCGATTCTTTTCATAAACGGAAACATTATGGCCCGCACGCGCCAGCTGTTGCGCGGCAGCCATACCAGCAGGCCCGCTACCGACAACGGCGACTTTTTTATCGGTTTTATTTTCGTTGATGAGCGGCTTAATCCACCCTTTTTCCCACCCTTTATCCACAATTGCACATTCAATTGTCTTGATAGTAACAGGCTGTTCATCGATATTAAGCGTACAAGCAGCTTCACAAGGTGCAGGGCATACGCGACCAGTAAATTCGGGAAAATTATTGGTAGAATGAAGGTTATCAGACGCTTCTTTCCACTCACGGTTCCAAACCAAATCATTCCAGTCCGGAATCATATTATTTACCGGGCAGCCCGTATGACAAAACGGAATGCCGCAATCCATACATCTGCCGCCTTGTTTGGCAACGGCACCATCCGAGAGCGGGTTAATAAATTCATTATAATGTCGAACACGATCGCCAGCTGGTGCATAGGTACGGTCTTGACGTGGTAATTCCATAAATCCAGTAGGTTTTCCCATTTTTATTCTCCTGGTCCTGTATAAGCTGATAATGAGGTTGCGGCGGCGGCCATTTCTTCTAGAGCGCGTTTATATTCAACGGGCATTACTTTGACGAATTTCGGCAAATAACCATCAATATTCGCGAGAATTTTTTTGGCTTGAGCACTGTCTGTATAACGCGCATGATTTTCAAGAAGTTGCACGAGGCGTTCTTTATCGTTACCTGACATATTGCCGCGTAAAACGTCAACGCGTCCGTGTCCCTCTAATTCGCCGGCACCATGTAATTTCGCCATGGCATCTTCTTCTGGTAATGGTTCAAGCTCTACCATTGCAAGGTTACAGCGTTTTTCAAACTCGCCTTCTTCGTCAAGAACGTAAGCGATACCGCCGCTCATGCCGGCTGCAAAATTTCGCCCAGTTGGGCCAATGACTACGATACAACCGCCGGTCATATATTCACAGCCGTGGTCTCCCACCCCTTCAACGACGGCTATGGCGCCGCTGTTTCGAACGGCAAAACGCTCTCCGGCAAATCCACGGAAATAAGCTTCTCCATTGATGGCACCAAATAGAACTGTATTGCCGACAATGATGCTGTCTTCTGGGACAATTTTTGAATTTTGCGGTGGATAAACGATCAGCTTACCGCCGCTTAATCCTTTGCCGACGTAATCGTTCGCTTCCCCTTCTAGTTCGAATGTAATACCTTTGGCGACGAATGCACCAAAACTCTGGCCAGCGATACCGTTTAGTTTAATATGAATGGTATCATCCGTAAGTCCTTTGTGGCCATATTTCTTGGCAAGCTCACCTGATAGCATTGCACCCGTCGAACGATCATAATTATGAATATCGGCGCTAATTTGAACAGGCGTTTTATTTTCGAGCGCTTCTTTCGCATCTTCAATTAAACGGCGATCAAGGATGTCATCAATTTCATGTTCTTGCGATTTTGTATTATAAATATCATCGCCTTTTTGTTCCTGAACACGGTGGAAAATTTTTGAAAAATCCAATCCATCGCTTTTCCAATGTGAAATGGCGTCATTTTTATCAAGAAGTTCTGATTTGCCAATGATTTCATTAAGGTTTCTGACGCCCATTTCGGCCATTATTTTTCGCGCTTCTTCGGCAACGAAGAAGAAATAATTAATCACATGCTCTGGCTTTCCGGTAAATTTGCGTCTTAGAACAGGATCTTGTGTCGCGACCCCAACAGGACAAGTATTAAGGTGACATTTTCTCATCATGATACACCCTGATGCTATAAGTGGCGCCGTGGCAAATCCAAATTCATCAGCGCCCAGAAGCGCCCCTATAATCACATCTCGTCCGGTTTTTAATCCGCCGTCGACTTGTACAGAAATACGGTCACGCAGGCGGTTTAAAACGAGCGTTTGTTGCGTTTCAGCAAGTCCAATCTCCCAAGGGGACCCGGCATGCTTAAGGCTGGTAAGCGGGCTTGCACCCGTACCACCGTCAAAACCTGAAATAGTAAGATGATCTGCTTTGGCTTTTGAAACGCCGGCAGCAACGGTTCCTACCCCAATTTCAGAAACCAGTTTTACGCTTATACGTGCGTCTCTATTAACGTTTTTAAGGTCATAGATAAGCTGCGCTAAATCTTCAATTGAATAAATATCATGATGCGGCGGTGGTGAAATAAGACCCACACCAGGCGTCGAATGGCGCACTTTGGCGATAACGGGGTCCACTTTATGACCAGGTAATTGACCGCCTTCGCCGGGCTTGGCCCCTTGCGCCATTTTGATTTGAATGTCATCGGCATTAACCAGATACTCTGTCGTCACGCCAAACCGGCCAGATGCAACTTGCTTAATGGCACTTCTTCTTAAATCGCCATTTCTATCCGGTGTAAAACGGTCCGGTTCTTCGCCGCCCTCACCAGTATTGGATTTCCCGCCGATTTTATTCATGGCAATCGCAAGCGTCGTATGCGCTTCGCGGCTGATCGACCCAAATGACATGGCACCCGTTGCAAATCGTTTAACGATTTCAGTGGCACTTTCTACTTCATCGAGTGGGATAGATTTACCTGTTGGTTTAATTTTAAATAAACCACGCGGCGTCATTAATTTCTCGGACTGTTCATTGATGATGCGTGCATATTCATTATAAGTTTCCGCGGAATTACCTCGTACGGCATGCTGTAGACTGCTGATGCTATCAGAATTCCATTGATGGGCTTCACCGCGGACACGGACGGCATAATCGCCACCCACATCAAGTGATTTTTTATAAATTAAACTGTCACCATAAGCTTGTGCATGTCGCATGATGGTTTCTTTGGAAACTTCGCGTAAGCAAACACCCTCGATAGCGGACTTTGTGTTGGTGAAATATTTTTCGATAAATTCACTGTTTAACCCGACTGCATCAAAAATTTGCGCGCCGCAATAAGATTGGTATGTGGAAATGCCCATTTTTGACATTACTTTCAGGATACCTTTATTGATGGCTTTTACATATCTGTTCTTTGCAGTTATCGCGTTTACCTCTTCCGGTAATTGCGGCAACATATTTTCTATGGTTTCAAAGGCAAGATAGGGATTAATGGCCTCCGCACCATACCCCGCGAGCGCACAGAAATGATGTACTTCACGTGCCTCACCAGTTTCAACCACTAGCCCTACACTTGTACGCAATCCCTTGCGAATCAAATGATGATGTACGGATGACGTAGCAAGTAAGGCCGGAATAGCAATTTTTTCTGCTGAAACATTTCTATCCGATAGTATGATAATATTATCACCTTCGATAACGGCAACCTCTGCGAGCAGGCAAATGCTTTCGATGGCATTATACATGCCTTCTGCGCCGAGTTCGGCATTATAGGTGCAATCAACAGTAATAGTTCTAAAGTCATTATCTGGGATATCACCAATGGTACGGATTTTTTCCAAATCCTGATTGCGTAAAATTGGCTGACCGACTTCTAATCTTTTGTGTGTGCCTATACCTTCAAGGTCCAGCAAGTTAGGACGTGGGCCGATGAAGGAAACAAGCGACATTACCGCTTCTTCGCGAATTGGATCAATTGGCGGATTGGTCACTTGGGCAAAACATTGCTTGAAATAAGTGTAAAGCAGTTTTGACTTATCCGATAAGGCGGAAATTGGCGTGTCCGTCCCCATTGAGCCAAGGGCTTCTTGACCACTTGTAACCATCGGCGGAAACAAAAGCTTCATATCTTCTTGTGTATATCCGAACGCTTGTTGCTTTTGTAAAAGATCAGCGCCACTAGAGGGCTGAGGGGCTACCTCGCTTGGCAATTCCTCTAGTTTAATTTGTGTGCGGTTCAATATATCTTGATAATCAAAGGCTGTTGCCATTTCATGTTTAATATCTTCGTCTGAAATGATGCGACCTTCCGCCGTATCAATGAGCAACATTTTACCCGGTTGTAGGCGCCATTTTTGAACGATATTTTCTTCAGGAATTGGCAACACGCCTGATTCTGAGGCCAATATCACCATATCATCATCGGTCACAATATAACGCGCGGGGCGTAGCCCGTTTCGGTCAAGTGTCGCACCGATTTGAATACCGTCAGTAAAGGCGACAGCCGACGGTCCATCCCAAGGTTCCATGAGGGCAGCGTGATATTCATAGAACGCACGCCGTTCTGCGCTCATTAACGGATTCCCAGCCCACGCTTCAGGGATTAACATTGTCATCGCGTGCATGATGCTATAGCCGCCAGCAACCAAAAGCTCTAATGCATTATCAAAGCAGGCGGTGTCGGACAGTCCTTCCGGAATGAGGGGCCATAATTTATCAAGATCGTCACCAATAACGCTTGATTTCATATTAAAACGGCGAGACGCCATCCAGTTTACATTTCCACGAACCGTATTAATTTCACCATTATGACAAACCATTCTAAATGGTTGCGCGAGGCTCCACGTAGGGAATGTATTTGTTGAAAAACGCTGATGAACAAGGGCAAGACCGGATTTTACACGTTCATCAAGAAGATCGGTATAATATTCCCCTACCTGTCCTGCAAGGAGCATTCCTTTATAAAGAATGGTGCGGCTTGAACAGCTACATCCATAATAGGCGCTTGTATCTTCTTTCATTTCCAAGACAATATTGGATAGTTGTTTCCGGATAATATAGAGCTTTAGTTCGAAATCACAATTTCGTTTAATGTTATCTGCTTGGCCAACAAATCCTTGGGCAATAAAAGGTTCGGTTGATTTCACATTTTCACTAAATTTGGAATTGTCCGTCGGCACATCACGCCAGCCCAGGAATTTTTGACCCTCTTGGGAGACCAAATCTTCAAAAACGTTCTTAATTTTTTCACGCACTTTTTCTTCGTGCGGCAAGAAAATCATCAGAATGCCATATTCGCCTTCTTTAGGTAAATTAATTCCTATTCTCTTGGTTTCTTCTTGCATGAATTGATCTGGAATTTGTAAAAGAATTCCGGCACCATCACCCGCAAGAGGGTCTGCGCCGACAGCACCACGATGAGTGAGGTTCTCCAAGATTTGCAAGCCTTGTTTTACAATAGAATGACTTTTTACACCTTTAATGTTTGCTAAAAATCCAATACCGCAACTGTCATGTTCGTTTTCAGGGTTATAAAGTCCCTGTGATTTTGGCAGTCCGCGACGATACAATGGCACCTGAGGGGTCATTTCAATTGTCCTTACAAATTTTATTATCAATACACACGGCGCTAAAATTTTTTAAAACATAAAAAAATTTAACGCACAATTAGACCGAGCATCTCGGATCATCGATTCCAACAAGGAATGCAAGTTAATCCGTACCCGGTATTTTTGTAGACGATTGCTGCGAACGGTTTCGTTAAACAGGGTTTAACCCGTCATATGCAGCACTCTATAACTGTATCCAAGGGCTATATGTACAGTGTGAAATGAAAAATGCAAGTTTAAAAATCAACAAATCCGCAGAAAATTCTTTTACATGTAATATAAAGGAAAGAATATTTTAGAATATGGTTATCATTCACTTAGATGATTTAGAATATTTACATTGTTGATTAGGACATTTAAACAAGAAGTTATGACTTCACCGTTACCTATTTATGAAATTATTCCTGAAGTAAAAAAGAAAATTTCATCACACAATTCATTGGTTTTACAGGCGCCACCTGGCGCGGGTAAGACGACCGTTGTTCCACTTGAGTTATTAAATGAGCCATTTTTAAAGAATCGCAAAATCATCATGCTGGAGCCGCGCAGATTAGCGGCGAGGGCGGCCGCAAACCGCATGGCGTCCATTCTTGGGGAAAAAGTAGGAGAAACCATCGGGTACCGAGTCCGTATGGAAACCAAGGTAGGCCCAAATACAAAAATTGAAGTTGTTACCGAAGGTATCTTAACGCGACAATTACAGTCTGATCCAGAGCTTAAAAATATTGGCTTAGTCATTTTTGATGAGTTTCATGAACGCTCAATTGAAGCAGATCTCGGCTTGGCTTTATGTCTTGATATTCAGGAAGGTTTAAGAGACGATTTCAAATTGATTATTATGTCTGCGACTTTAGACGGTGATAAAGTATCAATATTAATGGATCATGCGCCCATTATTACCAGTCAAGGTCAAGCTTTTCCTGTTGAAAAGCGGTTCCTGCCGCGAAAACCCAATGAGCGAATTGAACAAGCCATGACATCCGCTATTCTTAAAGCGCTTAATGAAGAAAAGGGCAGCATATTAGCATTTTTGCCGGGCGCAGGAGAAATCGAAAGAACAAAAAAATTATTAGAAGAAAAGCCGCTGGGTCATAATGTATCTATCAATCCCTTATACGGAATGATGAATTTTGCTGATCAAGATAAGGCGATAAAACCCACCAAAAAAGAAGAACGTAAAGTGGTTCTTGCAACGGCAATTGCCGAAACAAGTCTTACCATTGAAGGCATACGTATCGTCATTGATAGCGGCCTTTCAAGAAATGCATTTTATGATACCAAAAGCGGCATGCCAGGCCTTGAAACGAAAATGTTATCAAAAGCGTCCGCCGACCAACGGATGGGCAGAGCAGGAAGATTGGAAGCCGGTGTATGTTACCGGCTTTGGTCAGAAGCCGCAGACCGATCACTTATTCCTTTTACGGTTCCGGAAATAAAACGTGTCGATTTAACGTCACTGGTTTTAAGTTTAAATCAATGGGGGGTACGTAATTTAAGCGATTTAAAATGGTTGGATCAGCCAGATAAAGCGGTCATTGATCGCGCAATAGATTTGCTCAAATCATTAGAAGCATTAAATGATAATGGCATCACAGCATTTGGAAAGAAGATGGCGTCCCTTCCCATGCATCCGCGATTATCACATATGGTGATTAAGGCTGAAGAAATTGGCCACGGTACATTGGCCCTATATATCGCAGCGCTTCTTGAAGAACGCGATATTTTATCTTTAAAGCCGGATCAAAGAACCGCTGATTTGCGCCTTAGAATAGAGGCATTAAATCATATTAAGAAGAACGAAATTACAGAGGCGAAAAAATTAGGGTCTAAAATAACTGTAGCAAAAAGAATTCTTCAACAAGTAAAGATAAGGCACAGAAATTTTCGAATGGATGAAGCTTTCGTAGATATTGACAAGACAGGTTTATGCCTATCATTTGCGTTCCCCGATAGAATAGCCGGCTTGCGAAAAGGCTCTGAAGGGGCATATTTGTTATCTGGTGGCCGTGGAGCCAAATTACTGCCAGATGACCCATTGATGATAAATCAATTTTTGGCAGTTGGTTACTTGGATAAAGGTGCGAAAGACGCAAGAATATTTTTAGCGGCCCCAATCGATCGTCAAGACCTTGAGGATTATTTTAATAAGCAGATTGATACCGAACCAGACATATCATGGGACGATCGCTCTAGATCTGTTCTTGCAGAAGAAAAAACACTTCTTGGGAAATTACCTCTTCAAATTGTCAAAATAAATAATCCTGACAGCGATCAAATATCAGAAGCCATGCTCTATGGAATTAGAAAACTTGGTTTATCCATCTTGCCTTGGAATAAAAAGAGTATGGCATTACGCCGCCGCATTGAATTACTTAAAATTCACAATGAAATCACTGTGGATTTTTCCGATCAAGCTTTATTAAATAATATGGAAGAATGGTTGTTGCCCTATTTATATGGTATCTCGACGATTGCCAATTTATCAAAATTAAATATGACAGAGATTTTGAAAAACGCACTTGATTGGCAAGATCAGAAAAAGCTTGATGATTTAACGCCATCACATATTAAAGTTCCAAGCGCCTCGAATGTCAAAATTGATTATGAAGTGAACCCACCCGTGCTGGCGGTGAAATTACAAGAAATGTTTGGTGCCTTAGAAAGTCCCAAAATTGTTAATGGAAAAATCAATCTAACTTTGCATTTATTATCTCCTGCCGGCCGACCATTACAGATCACGACTGATTTAAAAGGGTTCTGGAATTCCTCCTATAAGGAAGTGAGAAAAGAGATGAAAGGACGCTATCCAAAACACCCTTGGCCAGAGGACCCTTTTATTGCAACGCCCACAAAAAAAATAAAGTCAAAAGTCAACTAATATTTTTTTGTTCCCAAGCCCGCAGGAATGTTAACATTTGATATTTTTTAAAAAAAAGCGACATACTAGCTGTTGACAACTTCTATGCACATAAATACCATATCTTGTGTTATTTGGAATTTTGACGGGTGTTGTTCTTGAAAATGTTTATAAAGCAACAGACTAGCTAAAATTGTTGTAACAACCAAGGTGGTCGGTGTTGTGAAATACCAGAAAAGATTGCCATTAAATATACAAGAGACGATATTGAAAAGCCGCGGTTAGGTTCATTTTTTATGATATCTATATTATGAATTTGGCCTTTTTTAGAGTCGTTTTAGGAAAAGCGTTTTGGCCCGAAGAAATCGGGTTGGATTTATGGGAGTGGAATATTGTCTGCGTCATTGTTAAATGAAACTATTCAAGTAAAAGATCATGCACGTGTAAAAACCGATGATCGAAGAGACGACTTACTTACGGATTTCGGTAAAGCGACCTTAACTGATCGTTATCTTATGCCGGGTGAAACTTTTCAAGATATGTTTGCGCGCGTCGCAAGTTATTATGGTGATAACGAAGCACATTCGCAGCGCTTATATGATTATATAAGTAAGTTATGGTTTATGCCTGCGACACCTGTCCTTAGTAATGGAGGTACAAAACGTGGTCTTCCAATTTCCTGTTTTCTAAACGAAGCAAATGACAGTCTTTCAGGTATTGTAGAACTTTGGAATGAAAATGTATGGCTTGCATCTAAAGGTGGCGGCATTGGCAGTTTTTGGGGTAACCTACGTTCAATAGGTGAGAACGTCAGTACAAATGGTAAAACATCAGGTATTATTCCTTTCATTCGTGTAATGGATAGTCAAACACTTGCTATTTCACAAGGATCACTTCGTCGTGGTTCTGCGGCTGTTTATCTTCCTATTAATCACCCTGAAATTGAAGAATTTGTGGAAATCCGCCGTCCAACCGGTGGCGATCCGAACCGGAAGGCTCTAAATCTTCATCACGGTGTTGCGGTTTCTAATGCCTTTATGCGTGCCGTTGAAAAAGACGATGAATGGGCTCTTGTTAGCCCTCATGACGGTGCCGTACAAAAAACAGTTTCCGCGCGTGAGCTATGGATTAGAATTCTGACGGCACGTATTGAAACGGGTGAGCCTTATATTCTGAATATTGATCATGTTAATGATGCAACACCAGAGCATCATAAGCTTGCGGGCCTTAATGTGAAAACGTCTAACCTTTGTTGTGAAATAACATTACCAACCGGCATCGACCATTTGGGAGAACAACGCACAGCCGTATGCTGTCTTTCATCCATAAACTTAGAAATGTATGATGAATGGAAAGACGAAGAATTATTCATTGAAGATCTCATGCGTTTTCTTGATAATGTTCTGCAAGATTTCATTGACCGTGCTCCTGACAGCATGTCTCGTGCTCGTTATGCTGCGATGCGTGAACGTAGTGTTGGTCTTGGTGCAATGGGTTTCCATTCATTTTTACAAGACCGCATGATCCCATTTGAATCAGTGATGGCACAAGTTTGGAATAAGAAAATCTTTAATCATATTAAAGAGGGCGTGGATAACGCGTCTCGTTTGCTTGCTGAAGAAAAGGGCGCATGCCCAGATGCTGCTGATTACGGTATGATGGAACGTTTTTCTAATAAAACGGCAATTGCACCGACGGCATCGATTTCTACGATTTGCGGTGGAGCTAGCCCTGGAATTGAACCAATTGCAGCCAACAGCTTCACACAAAAAACGCTTTCCGGCTCTTTTAACGTTCGAAATCGTGCGTTAAGAAAATTACTTGAGAAAAAAGGTCAGAACACGGAAGAAGTATGGTCTAATATTACGATTAATGGCGGATCCGTGCAGCATCTTGATTTTCTTGATGATCTTGAAAAAGATGTGTTTAAGACAGCGTTTGAACTTGATCAACGTTGGGTGGTTGAACATTCAGCGGACCGCGCACCAATGGTCGATCAGGCGCAATCTGTGAATATTTTCTTACCGGCGGATGTACATAAACGTGATCTTCATCAAATCCATTTCCAAGCGTGGAAAAAAGGGTTGAAGAGCCTTTATTACTGTCGTTCACTTTCGATCCAGCGCGCAGAAAACTCTAATGCGAATGGTGAAGACGCAAAAGAAGAAATGTTAAAAGCAATGGCAAAGGCTCAAGAATCTTCTGATTATGAAGAATGCTTGTCTTGCCAATAATTAGTTAGGTAAAATACGATGCCATTACTTGAAGAGCGGGTCTCTTATAAACCATTCGAATATCCTTGGGCATATGATGCTTGGCTTACGCAGCAGCGTGTTCATTGGCTTCCAGAAGAAGTACCAATGGCGGATGATATTAAAGACTGGAATATGAAAATTTCGGATACGGAACGCAATTTGCTGATGCATATTTTCCGGTTCTTTACTCAAGCCGATATTGAAGTGAACAACTGTTATATGCAAAAATATAGCCGTGTGTTTAAGCCGACAGAAGTACAAATGATGCTCGCGGCTTTTTCCAATATGGAAACAGTTCATGTTGCCGCTTATAGTCATCTTTTGGATACACTTGGCATTCCGGATACGGAATATGAAGCCTTTCTCGAATATTCTGAAATGAAGGATAAATACGACTACATGCAAATGTGGGGTATTGATACCAATGAAGATATTGCGAAAACGCTCGCTGTTTTTGGTGCCTTCACAGAAGGATTACAATTATTTGCGTCCTTTGCCATTTTGATGAACTTTCAGCGGTTTAATAAAATGAAAGGTATGGGTCAAATTGTAACTTGGTCCGTTCGTGATGAAACGTTACATATGACATCGATAGTTAAGTTATTTCATTCTTTCGTTCATGAGAACCCAGAAGTCTGGACTGATGAATTACAACATGATTTAACGGAAGCCTGTAAAACGGTTGTAAAGCACGAAGATGCTTTCATTGATCTTGCGTTTGAAATGGGTGATATCGAAGGCTTAACTGCTAAAGAAGTAAAAGATTATATTCGTTATATTGCGGATCGTCGTTTAACACAGCTAGCGCTAAATCCAATATATTTTGTTGGCAATAACCCACTACCTTGGATGGATGAAATTCTAAATGGTATTGAGCATGCGAATTTCTTTGAAAGCCGTGCTACAGAATATTCTCGTGCTTCCACACAAGGAAAATGGGAAGAAGCGTTCGATTAATTAATCTTTGTTATTTTCAAAATCCAGGGCTGCGCTGTTGATACAATAGCGTAGCCCTGTTGGTTTAGGGCCATCTGGAAACACGTGCCCTAAATGTGCATCGCAGTTCGTACATTTAACTTCTTCACGTATCATACCATGGCTTGTATCTCTATGAACTGTTACGGCTTCATTACTATGAGGTTCATAATAACTTGGCCAACCACTTCCGCTATCGTATTTGGTGGTGGATGAAAAAAGTGGAGCATCACAACAAATACAATTATAGGTACCATTTTCTTTATGATTATAATATTTGCCACTAAAGGGATGCTCGGTGCAACCATGACGGGTCACTTGATATGATTCTTCATCAAGTTTTTCGCGCCATTCTTGATCGTTTTTTTTCATAATATTGACATTTCGATATTGTTGATTACCTATGAATACTAACACAAACTAAAAAATAAAAATAAAGGATTTGTTGTGCAATGCCGTACTTTGGGTAAAACCGAATTAAAAGTTTCCAATGTTTCTCTCGGAACCATGACGTTTGGACGCCAGAATTCAGAACCAGAATCACACGAGCAGCTCGATTATGCTTTTTCTCGCGGGGTAAATTTTATTGATACGGCGGAATTATATGCAGTTCCTTCCGGTCCTGAATTTGCAGGCGAGACAGAAAAAATAATTGGTAATTGGCTTAAAACCAAATCGCGCGATGATGTGATGATTGCTAGTAAGGTTGCTGGCCGCTCCAATATGGATTTTCTACGTGAAAGCCATTCGGAAACTCGTCTGAATAAGGAACAAATCACAGCCGCTTTAGAAGGAAGCCTTAAACGGTTGGATACAGATTATATTGATGTTTATTATTTACATTGGCCTGATCGTAAAATTGGATTATTTGCCGATAGCTTCGGATATGAACATCAAGAAGATCCAGGTGCCATACCGATTGAAGAAACACTTAGCATTCTTGATGGGTTTCAAAAGGCTGGAAAAATAAGACATATTGCTGTTTCAAACGAAACGCCTTGGGGCGTTATGAAATATCTTGAACATTCAAATAATGGCGTTGGTCCACGACCAACCATTATCCAAAATGCTTATAGTTTAATAAATAGATTATTTGAGCACGGATTGGCTGAAATTGCTGCACGTGAAGATATCGGGCTAGCCGCTTATTCGCCGCTTGGTGGTGGCTCACTTACGGGTAAATATACCAATGGTGCCTTACCAAAAGGTAGCCGCCGCGAAAGGTTCCCTGGCTTTACAACCCGCTATCAGTCGAACCATACCGCAGAGGCCATTTTGAAATATGAAAAACTCGCGCGGGAGCGTGGGATATCATTAACACAACTAGCGCAAAAATTTGTCGATACGCGGCCCTTTATGACCACAAATATTATTGGCGCTACGACTATGGATCAGTTAAAAGAAAATATAGACGCATTTGAAATTGAATGGGATGATGAGTTAGAAGCGGCCGTTAATAAAATTCACCGCGAAAATCCTTCACCAGCTCCATAGGAAAGGAAATCAAAATGGAAACAGCAATTTTTGCAGCAGGATGCTTTTGGGGGGTTGAACTCAATTTCTCAAAAGTAGACGGTGTTAAAGAAACACAAGTTGGATACATCGGCGGGGATACAGAAGACCCAACCTATGAAGAAATCTGCGGTAAAACAACGGGTCATGCAGAAGCCATCGAAATAAAATATGATCCGTCGGTTATAGGTTATGAAGGATTACTTGAAAAATTATGGGAATTTCATGACCCTACGACATTAAATCGGCAAGGACCTGATCAAGGGAAACAATATCGTTCTGCTATTTTTTATCTAGATGAATTACAAAAGAATATAGCTGAAAAATCTATTGCAGCACTTGATGCTTCTGGCAAATTCCAAAACCCTGTTGTCACGTCTTTAGAAGTCGCAGATAAATTTTGGCGCGCGGAAGAATATCATCAAAAGTATCTTGAGAAAAAAGGCATAACGATTGCTTGTGTCTCTTAATACTTAGGCAATCGATAGGGCTTCTTTGCTTATTTTATTGCGAACATGATTTTCACTTTTGCGATATAGTAAGTCAGCAACAGCGGTTACAGCGATCAGGAAATAAAGAATATCAAAGAAAGCCATATTCAAGGTGAGAGACATTACCATATATCCACCTATGGCAGCTCTTAAAGCCACGGATAATTCAGCAGGTTTCGATATTTTTCCTGGTGTGCGCGTTGCTTTATGGAATTTTCTAGCCGTATGAAAAATCAAATAAAGCATGGTTAAATATATTGCTAAACCAAGATAGCCATGTTCCGCAATCATCTGGAAATATGATGAATGAATCGCGAGTGGTTCTAGGTCACTAGGAATATATTTAGCGATGACCTGTGGAACGTAAATAACATCAAACCCGCCTCCAAGAAATGGGTGGTCAGTGGCAATGCGGTAAGAAGCTTTCCACATTTCAACACGCCCTTGAAATGATCCGTCTGTTTCTAACTCTGTAGACGTGGACATTCTTTCTGACCATGTATCGGCCATGAAGAAGAGCGCAACCATTCCAATTGGAACAATAAATAAGAGGGCTTTGCTGAGTTTTTTAATGTGCCAAGTATAATATAAAAATGTAGCTGTTATGGCGATAAAACCTGTCCGAGACTGCGTACCAAGAATAGCAACAGCAGAACTTAAGGCGCAAAAAATACTGAAATATCTCTCAAGTTTGTAATCTGCGTGCGAAATAAAATATAACATAAATGGAAATGTCATCGTAAGCGTTAAAGCCATCGCATTATTATCTTCAAAGAAGCTAAAGGGAGGGCCGACGACATGGTAACCGCCACCTGTAAGAAGCGTAAATATTCCGCCTTTAATGCCATAAAAACCAATCGATAAAACAAAGACTTTGAGAAAGGTGTTAATGCGTCTTTCGGTATTAAGCATAGCAAATATTAGGTAAGCCAACACAAGTATTTTCGTAAAGCTAACCCATTTTTCATAGGCCATATCAACATCAAATGCATTATATGTCGTTATGCACGTAAAGATATATAAGAAGATCACATATGTAATGAGGTAATGGTGCTTATAATCTTTAAACCCTTGCCAAAGCATATAACTGGCAAAAGTAGTCATAAAGAAATAATCAAGCCATGGCATAGTTAAGGCGAAACCATAAACATTGCTTTGTGGATACATGAATGAAATGAATCCGATTATCAAAGCCCCAATATGATATCGATAAAGGATCATAGGAAAGGCCGAGAAAAGAAAAAGAGCTAGTAATATATCTCTCACAATTAGTCCTGCTTATTTACGATTAATGTTTGCAATAACTTTAGCATTATTATCCTAATAAAATATAAATTCCCAGAAATTTAAGGTATTATTTATAAATGTGAGATAAGTTAAGCTTATTCAATTTGATAATAAGGAATGATATAAAATGGTTAGTTTGCTAATGTTCGGAATGATATTCCTTGTGTTTTTTGTTATATATGAATCTCTCTATCAAGAAATTAAAGAAGAGAAATCTCTTAAAAAGAAGAAACAAAATAATGAATTGTAATATGGATTAGCCCCAGTCTAGGATTACTTTACCAGACTTCCCCGATCTCATTATTTCAAAAGCTTCTTCATAATCATCAATTTTATATTGATGGGTCATAACGGGACTTAAATCCAGCCCACTTTCAAGCATAGCTATCATTTTATACCATGTTTCAAACATGCGTCGCCCATAAATTCCTTTGATTTCCAATCCTTTAAATATGACCTGGTTCCAATCAATTGGTGTTTCATCTGGCAGGATACCAAGTAAAGCAATTTTGCCACCATGGTTCATAGTATTGAGCATATCTGAAAAGGCGGATGGATTACCGGACATTTCTAATCCGACGTCAAACCCTTCAGTCATATTAAGCTCACTCATTACATTTTTTGTCGATTTACGTGACACATTGATCGCACGTGTTGCGCCCATTTGTTTCGCAATGCCTAAGCGGTAATCATTGACATCTGTTATGACTACATTTCGCGCACCCACATGTTTCGCGATGGCCACAGCCATAATACCAATCGGTCCTGCGCCCGTAATTAATACATCTTCACCTACAAGGTCATAACATAAGGCGGTGTGCGCAGCATTTCCAAGTGGGTCTAATATCGCTCCGAGATCATCACTGATTGTTGGCGGTAGCGGGCAAACATTTGATGCGGGGACACTGATAAATTCCCCAAAAGCACCCGGGCGATTAACACCAATTCCGATGGTGTTGCGACACAAATGACGGTCTCCCGCGCGACATTTTCGACAATGCCCACAGGTAACATGCCCTTCCGCGGAAACACGATCACCAATTTTAAGTCCTGCGACTTCTGATCCTATTTCAACAATTTTTCCAGAAAATTCGTGACCAACGGTCATGGGAACCGGAATGGTTTTTTGTGCCCAATCATCCCAATTGAAAATGTGAATATCAGTTCCGCAAATGGCCGTTTTCTTAACTTTTATTAAAACGTCATTATGCCCAATGGTTGGTTTGTCGACGGATTCAAGCCATATTCCGATTTCGGGTTTTGATTTAACTAAGCTTTTCATAATGACACCTATTCAATGATGGAAAGTTCACGGCCAATTTTAGCAAATGCATTAATGGCGTGATCTAGTTGCTCTCGGCTGTGGGCCGCTGACATCTGCGTACGGATACGCGCTTCACCTTTTGGGACAACTGGAAAAGAAAAACCAATAACAAATATACCTTCTTTTAAAAGCCGCTCTGCCATTTCTGATGCAAGCTTCGCATCACCAAGCATGACGGGTATGATCGCATGATCTGCCCCCGCTAGTTTGAAGCCAAGATCTGTCATTTTTTCTCTAAAATGAGCGCTATTCTCTCGTAGTTTAGTCAGTAACTCACGTCGTTCTAAAAGAAGGTCAATTACTTTACATGACGTTGCAGCAATAACCGGTGCAAGAGTATTAGAAAAGAGATAAGGCCTAGAACGTTGGCGCAACCATTCAACAACTTCAGCGGATGCGGCTGTATAACCACCTGACGCACCACCCATGGCTTTTCCGAGCGTACCTGTAATGATATCGATGCGGTCTTGAACCCCAAAATATTCAGGGGTCCCAGCACCAGTTTCGCCTGTAAAGCCAACGGCATGACTATCATCTACCATGACCATAGCGTCATATTTTTCTGCTAAATCACAAATGGCTGGCAAGTTTGCGAGGATTCCGTCCATAGAGAAAACACCATCAGTTGCAATTAAACGAAATCTGGCATCCGATGCTTCTTTAAGGCAATTTTCCAAAGCATCCATATCATTATTGGCATAACGAAAGCGTTTTGCTTTACAAAGGCGGACACCGTCAATAATACTTGCATGATTAAGAGCGTCCGAAATGATGGCATCTTCTGGACCGAATAGCGTTTCAAAAAGACCCGCATTAGCATCAAAACAACTAGGATAAAGAATAACGTCTTCCATTTTTAAGAATGTAGCTAATTTTTGTTCTAACTCTTTATGAATATCTTGTGTGCCACATATAAAACGGACTGAGGACATACCATACCCATATTGGTCAAGTGCGGACTTTGCCGTTTCAACGAGCGTTTTATCATTGGAAAGGCCTAAGTAGTTATTGGCGCAAAAATTAATAAATTCATTCTCATTGGATGAACTTACTTTCACAGCGGCTTGTTGCGGCGTGGTTATCACTCTTTCAGATTTATAAAGGCCTTCATCTTTTAAGGACGAAAGTTGTTCATTTAAGAAATTTTTGTAGCGGTTTGACATGACCATCTCCAATTAATTCAATATATGAATCATTAAATATAATATATTAAACAAAATATCCAATATATTATATTTAATTATGGCGTATGAACTATTAAGAGTGCCTGAGCAGGCCATTCTTCATTATTTTTTATAAAGTGTTGGCAGTCTGCATTATATCTTGCGGTATCGCCTGCTTCTAATATTTTTTCTTCGTCTTCGGTCGATATTACCACAGAGCCACGCAAGACTGTTAAATGTTCTTGAGTGCCTTTGCTGTGGGGATCAGAATTAAGCAAGCCGCCTTTTTCCATATTAACCTCATACCATTCTACTTTTGAAACAAGATTAAGTGGACCTAATATTCGAAGTGTACAAAGGCCATCAGCACTTTGTATCTCTGGTGTTTGATGAGATTTAATGACAGTTATATTATCTCTAATATCATTTTTTTTAGGGGACGCGCCCAGCAAGTCACCAATATCAATATTCAGTGCTTCCGTTAAACTCCATAATGTGCCCACAGTAGGGTTCGTTTTATTGCGCTCTATTTGCGAGAGCATGGATTTGGACACACCGCTGCTCTCTGCTAATTGATCAAGTGTCAAATTTTTCGCGGACCTTAATTGTTTAATGGTTTTACCGATATCTGGTAATTGTTGCTGTGCCATAAATATACTTTCTTAAAAAGAAGTTCACTATATTGAACTTCTTGATGGCTTACAACATTAATTCTTCACTACGGTCCAAAAGTCGGCGCCCGAGTTCATCCATAAAATCTTCTTTATTGAGGTTTTTAGGCATCGGTTTTGAATATTCCATGATCAATTTACCGGGCCACTTGATCCAGGATTTTTTGGGCCAACAAACACCTGCATTATGTGCGGCAACAATTACATCAAGGTCAGCTTCTTTTTGATAATAATAGGCACCAGATTTTAAAGGGCGTCTTTCCCCGACCACGGTTCGTGTGCCTTCTGCAAAAATAATAAGTGGTGTTTTTTGATCTATTAAGATTTTTGCAATTATAGGTGTTTGTTTTTGTGCTTCACTTGCACCACGGTTAATAGCAATCACACCCATTTTTTTAAATACAAGATTTAATAAAGGAACGCGGAAAAGCTCTTTTTTAGCGAGTGCCGTTAAGTTAGGAGAACGTCGATAAAGGATGAGCGCGTCCATATTGCTCATATGTTTGCTGCAATAAATAAACCCTTTATCTTGGGGAATATTTTCTATGCCACGCTCTTCAATTTTAATATTAGCGACCTTTTCATACATTAAAATAATTATATCAATCATCGTGCCAATGGCGTTTCGCATCGGTTTAGGGGATTTTTTAAAGGATAATGGAACCAGCCAAAAGATTACCCCAAAGGTAATATAAAGATAAAAAAAGCTATTAAACACTATAGAGCGAATGACTATGGATAATGAGAGTTTTCTATTGTGTTGTATCATATGTTGGTTTTTTAATCATCGTTAGGTAAAAGAAACGCGAGCTTAAAAGGACCATCGACAAGAAGCTCGCATAAATAATACATTCAATCAGGCCAATGGTCTTATGATCTAATATAAATGTCAAATAATAAGCGAGTGGGATCATAAGAGCACTATAACAGATAAAGTAAAATATTGCCGGAACCCAAATATCTTGTGCACCTCTCAAGGCATTGCCTATAACGGTTTGGGCCGTATCAAGAAAGAGCATCCATACAGATAAGGCAATGAGAGGAATAGTTGCCGCAATTAAAATTGCATCGTCAGTAAATAGTCCCGCAATTACATCCGGGAAAAAATATAAAATTGCCATCATCGGGATACAAATCATACCGTTAAATGCAATACCACACAGGCCGGCTAAGGCCATATCTTGATGATCGCCGCGTCCCATAGCAATGCCAACGCGAACGGATGTTGCCCCTGCCACGCCATAACAAATCATAAAAGGAACGCCAAAAACGGTAAACGCAATCGTTAATGCACCAAGACTGACATTACCAAGATACCCTGCAAATACATAAAGTGCAGCAAATCCAAGATGCTCTATCGTATTGGTCATACCTGCTGCATATCCAATATGTCGGTGTTTTGTCCAATCTGACCATTTTAAACTGACTTTATCAAAAATGCCGTATTTTTCCCGGTCTAATTTCATGAAAATATAAATAAACATGGCCACTGTTAAAAATGTTCTGATGATGCTGGTTGCCCAAGCAGAGCCAACCGCCCCCATAGGATCAAATCCAAGATATCCCCATACAAGAACCCAATTGAGAAAAATATTAAGCACATTGGCGATCATCATGAAAACCATTCCTGGAAGTGGACGATTAATACCTTCTAGAAAAAACTGACACCCTAACATGACTCCTGTCATCAGAAGTCCAATGGATAGAACCTGAGCAACTTCTCCACCGCCTCTTGCAATGTCGGTGGTTTGGCCCACCATAAGCAGGATTTTTTCCCCAAATAAACAAACACTCATGCAAACAATACCAATACCAAACCCATAAGGAATGGACCGTCGTAAAATGCGTCCGCACCTCTTATAATCTTTTGCGCCATATGCGTTTGATGTGAGCACCATTGTGCCCATCATTAGACCGATTGTGGCCACGATTAGAGTTGAGCCGATCGCACTGTTGGCGATTCCTTGATAAGCTACTTCAGTTGAGGAAAAACGCGCCACCATCGCCGTGTCGACGATCCCTAAAGTCATAATCCCTAGACGTTGCATGATAATAGGCAGCGAAAGGCTAACCAGTTGCGAAAACTGCCTTTTTATGCGGATGCTATCCCATTTGCCGTAATGTGTTTCTGGTGTCGTCATCGTGCTCTCTTTACTTCATAAATAAGAGGTACACGAATTAAAAAATATAGCAAATATTATTTTGATTAGCAGTTAAGGGGCTCGTCGACCCCTGCTTGACGACAGGCGGCTGTTACCGTATTGGCAAGCAATACAGCGATTGTCATCGGGCCTACGCCGCCAGGAACCGGAGTAATGGCACCCGCTCGTTTTGATGCTTCTTCAAAGTCAACATCACCAACGAGTTTGGTTTTGCCGTCCTCTTTTTCAATACGATTGATGCCAACATCGATAACGGTTGCACCTTCTTTAATCCAGTCACCTTTAACAAGTTCAGGAACACCGACGGCAGCAACAACAATATCAGATCGCCCCACGACTTCGGCTAAATTTTTTGTGCGGCTGTGGGCTATTGTGACAGTACAGCTTTCATTGAGTAAAAGCTGAGCCATTGGCTTTCCAACGATATTTGAGCGGCCAACCACCACGGCATCAAGTCCACTTAAATTCCCCAACTTATCTTTAAGCATCATAATGCAGCCGAGTGGCGTACAGGGAACCATTCCTTTTCCGCCGGTTGCCAGAAGACCTGAATTGATCACATGAAATCCATCCACGTCTTTTTCGGGCGCAATGCTTTCTATAACCGCGGCTTCGTTAATATGTTTTGGAAGCGGTAGCTGAACCAGTATGCCATGAACTTTAGGGTCGTTATTAAGCTCTTCAACTTTAGCGATAAGGTCGGCTTCACTCACATCATCATTCATAAGATGTTCATAGCTGTTCATACCCGCAGCTAAGGTCGATTTATTTTTGTTCCTGACATAAACCTGACTGGCGGGATCCTCACCGACAAGTACTACTGCGAGCCCAGGGACAAGGTTATAATTTTCTTTTAAGTGAGCAACCTTATGGGCAATATTTTCTTTTAAGTTCGAGGCAAAGGCTTTGCCGTCTATGATATCTGCAGTCATGGAAAATCCTTAATATGCAAGGCTATAAATTGCTTCAGCTATAAAACGCGCGCCAAATTCAAGTAAGAGAAAAACAATAATGGGGGAAAAGTCTAATCCACCCATGCCGCCTCCAATTAAGTTTCTAATCGGTGAAAGGATTGGTTCAAATAATTTATAAAGAGATCCATAAATCAAACTTACGAATTGGTTGTAAGCATTAATCACATTAAATGAGATCAATAAACTTAGAATAATATAAATAAATAATAAGAATTTTGCGATACCAGCAACGGTTAAAACCAAATCACCTAATATGATAGCAAAGTTACCCATTTTTAATTCCTAATATTATAATTAATAGTTTTATTTATTTAGATGTAAATGGTGCGGGCTTATCTTTCAATAGCAACTTACTGAAAATAAGAGAAATCTTAAGGAAAATACATATTTTGTTAACAATTTCTTACTATTCTATATAGTGCAATATTGCATCTGAAGAAATCAGAGATAGAAAAAGTGGTCGACTTTAATTTAATCAGTTTAAACGTGTCGTTACTCGGCAGTCAGTTTAACGCCCAAAATGGCATTGGAACGAGTTCGTTTGGAACGTCGTCTTCGACTGCATTTAATCGTGGTCCAGCTGTCATAACTCCATGGGCAGAAGAAGATGATCGATCCCTTCTGAGCCGTTATAATCAGATAAGAAGCAAAACATCATTTATTGACGAAAACACAAGCTCAGTGCGTGAAGCAGGCCTTGATCAAGATAATAAGGCGTTGTTCACTCTTTAATGCGGCTCTCAATGACTTAAAAAGAATTGCTGAATATGCGTCGGATAGTAAAACGTCATCATCGTTAATTGCAGGTTTAAGTACGCAATTTCAATCCGGTCTTTCACAAGTTGATCAATATGTCCGTGATACTGAATTGGATAAGTTGATTTTGCTGGCCGGTGAAAAGAAGTCTTTTGTGACGTCTGAAGTGGGGCTCGGTAAAGACGAACGTGATATCACGGGTAATGTCGTTGCAGCTATAAGTGCGACAACCGCAATCGTAGGACTAAATGGTGATGAAGAATTCACAATAAACATCGATACCATTTCTGATAATGATGATATCACGATTGATCTTTCAGAAATTAGCGGCACTTTATCGCTCGAAAATTTAAAAAATTTGATTAACACAAAAATCAGAGACGTCACGACTGTTAATGATGACGGTGAAACAGTAAGTAAGTATAAATCACGGGCCTCCGTTGAAGAAGTTTCAGACGGAAAGTTTGCGCTTAAGTTTGATGTTGAAGGCATTGAGAAATTATCATTTAGTGCGGCATCATCTGATCCCGCCCTAATAGTAGCGGGCTCATCTAGATCCAGTGATTTTAACGCAATTACTCAAGGAAGCCTTACAAAATATACAAATCTTGATGACGAAAACCAGAAAGAATTATTTAGTGCAGAGATTGTTGGCATCGACGCGAATGGTTTTGTTATTCCGGCAGATGCCGATGATGATGAGGCGCAAGATACGTCTTCGACAAAAGTACCTTTTAATACAGTCCCAACAGCTGTGAAAATTGATAGCCAAGGAAATAGCTTTGTTGTTGGCACCACAGAAGGTGACATTGGAGGACAAATTAATGGTGCAAAGACAAATGACGTTTTCCTGTCAAAATATTCTTCAACAGGCGATTTATTATGGTCAAGATTATTAGGCGCGAGCGATGAAGCGGAAGCGTTTGATATAGCAATCGACGCGGATGATAATGTAATCATTGCTGGCAAAACAAATGAAGAATTAATTGCATCGGATGTCTTTTCAGGGACAGACAGTTTTGTCACTAAATTTTCTAATTCTGGCGAAGAACTTTGGACTAGGCAAATAGATACGATTGCGACGGACCAAGCCAATGGATTAACTGTTGATGCAAATGGTGATATTTTTATAACGGGACAAGTTTCAGGGCGAATAGATGCAACCACCACAGCAAATGGTGGCGAAGATGCAACCATATTCAAATTGGGAAGTGCGAGTGGAATTATATTGGATAAGGCCCAATTTGGGGGTGCAAATAATGACATTGGTAAGCAAATCGCCATCGCGGATGATGGAAATTTACTGGTATTAACGGAAGAAGACGGTAATGCCGTCATTAGAAAATTAGATAAAGATAACCTTGATAATACATTGGCCAGCTATGATTTAGGTGACTTAAACGGTGGATCTATTTCCGATATAATTGTTGATGGAACGGATATTTACGTAAGCGGCACAACGTTATCTGGGTCAATAAATGGCGGAAATGTCATTGATGGTTACAATGGTGGTCGCGACGGTTTTATCACAAAATTAAATGATAATGGTGGTGGATTTTCCGCTGATTGGACGACTTATGTCGGCACAAGTTCCTCGGATACTGTTTCTGGAATTTCGCTATCAAACGGTTCAATCTATTTGGCAGGAACAACTTCAGGCACCTTAAGCGGTGAAAGCAAAACCGGTTTAAGCGATAGTTTTACGGCTAAAATTGACGCGACATCTGGTGCAACAATCTGGCAGCAACAATTAGGAGAGGCTTCCGGCGGATATAATGAAGGTGTGGCCGTCGCATTTTCTGAAAATGGGTCGTAAGTTTTAGATACACTGGGACTAGCAACGGGACTGGCTGATAACAACCAAGAACGGGATCTTGCGACACAAACGTCTTTGAGAGCAGGAGATTATTTTAGTATTTCTATTAATGGTGGTCGCGAATTAAAAGTAGAATACCGCGAGGGGGATACATTTGAAACGTTGTCTAATCGCATCAACACGTTATCTACCCGTAATTTAAAAGCCAGCTTTTCAATCGGTGAAAACGGACCAGCGTTAAAATTAGAGGCGAAAAACGGCGCGACAGTTGATTTTATATCAGGGTCAGATGGTCGCGATGCTTTGTCAAAACTAGGACTTGAAGAACGTAATATAATTTCGCCTGAAGTTTTATTTGATTTGGGAGAAGACCAAGGGATCGATCCAGAAAAACTTGGCGGTGTTTTTGCCCTTAGATTGGATAATGGTTTTGCATTTAGCACTAAAAAAGAGGCGGAATATATTTTAACTCAAATACAAAATTCATTGAATGTCATTGAAAGTGCTAATCGTTCTCTAACATTCGATCCCATTCGTGCCCAAATTTTACAAGCGTCAAAAAATAATTTTGGGCCGGCACCGGCATATTTGTAAGACCGGTTGGCAAGATATCAAGATGGATTACAGCGCGTACTGGCTGTCACAGGCGGCACAATAATTTAAAGGGTTTATGATGAAGTTTCGATTATTTTTTATGATAGCAATTGGATGTTTATGGAATAACTTTGTAGTTGCAGCGCCAGCACCTGAGGCTAAACCATCAGAGGAAGAAGTTAACGAATATGTTGAAATCCCGCCCATAAGCGTTGCTATGTATAATAAAAGGAAGCGTCCCGCAGGCACCATGACTGTAATGATGCAACTTAAAATTGACGATGAAAATCAGCGTGCCGTCGCGCGTAAAATTATGCCGCGTCTAAAAAACGCATATATGCAGGAAACGTTAAAACTCGCTCTTAACTTCTTTGATATTAGTCGTCCCGTAAACGCTAATATTTTAGGTCGTTCTTTACAGAATGTCACCAACCAGGTTTTAAAGCACGATTAAGCGCGCCTCTTAATAGGTGATATTGCCGTCTCAAAAAGATAAATTTAATGCGCTTCGTTCCAATTATCACCAATGCCACAGTCAACGGTAAGAGGAACTGAAATTTGGAGCGCCGGCAAAGCCGCCTTTTCCATAACAGACGTAATGATTGGGGTTGTTTTTTCTATTTCCTCTTCAGGAACCTCAAATACCAGCTCATCATGAACTTGCAAAAGCATTTTTGCATTCAGTCCCGCTTGCTTAAGCGCATCAGGCATTTGAATCATAGCGCGCCTAATTACATCGGCGGCAGAACCTTGAATTGGCGCATTAATAGCCGCGCGTTCACCAAATGAACGACGCATGCCATTTTTATCATTGATACTACCAATGTGGATTTTTCGCCCAAATATGGTTTCTACATACCCTTTATCACGGCAGTATTGCTTAGTATCTTCCATATAATGACGAATGCCGGGGAAGCGCTCAAAATATTTATCAATAAATGTTTTGGCTTCTGTGCGGCTCATACCAAGCTGGTTTGCAAGACCGAATGAGCTGATCCCATAAATAATGCCGAAGTTAATGGCTTTGGCTTGTCGGCGAACAATAGGGTCCATTCCTTCTATTGGCACACCGAAAACTTCTGATGCCGTCATTGCATGAATATCAATGCCGTCATTAAAGGCTTTTTTCAAACTATCCAATTCAGCGATATGTGCCAGTAATCTGAGCTCAATCTGACTATAATCAGCAGCAACAAGCTTATATCCTTGTTCCGGAATAAAAGCATTTCTGATTTTTCGACCTTCTTCAGTACGAATAGGAATATTCTGCAAGTTAGGGTCTGTTGAAGATAAGCGCCCGGTGGTAGTGGCCGCTAATGAATAAGACGTATGGATGCGTCCTGTATCCTTGTTAATGATATTTTGTAGTGCGTCAGTATAGGTGCTTTTCAGTTTCGCAAGGGCACGCCATTCTAAAACTTTCTCGGGTAATTCATGTCCGTCAGCGGCAAGTTTTTCTAATATATCAGCTCCGGTGGTATAGGCGCCTGTTTTACTTTTTTTACCACCCGGTATTGCCATTTCTTCAAAGAGAACTTCGCCAAGTTGTTTAGGGGAGGCGATATTAAAGGCATGACCTGCTAAATCATGGATAACACCTTCTAAATCAGAAAGTCTCACGGCAAATTCATTGGATAGGCGATTGAGCATATCTTTATCAACTTTAATGCCATTATGTTCCATATCAACAAGCACTGGAACGAGCGGTCGTTCTAATGTTTCATAGACGGTGACCATCTTTTCCTGAACAAGTCGCGGCTTAAGAAGACGATGTAAGCGGCCTGTGATATCCGCATCTTCAGCGGCATATTCGGTTGCTTTATCAATAGCAACTTTATCAAATGTTATTTGTTTTTTGCCCGTTCCGGCAATTTCTTTAAAGGGGATTGTGCTTAAATCAAGATGTACGCGAGCCAGTTCATCCATGTTGTGTTTATTGACGCCCGCATCTAACACATAAGATAAAAGCATAGTGTCATCAAGTGGGGTAATTTCCACGTCATACTTTTTAAGAACAAGCGCATCATATTTCATGTTTTGCGCAATTTTTAATATTGCCGGATTTTTAAGTAATGGTTTTAATAATTCCAATGCCTCTTGCATTGGTATTTGATCGGGAATTGGCTCGGCACTGCTTTCCGATAATAAATCAACAGGTTCATCACTATGGTTTACGTGCGCTAATGGAATATAACACGCGTCACCGCTATTAATGGATAATGAAATTCCTACCAAATCAGCCGCCATTGCATTGGTTGATGTGGTTTCTGTATCAATAGTTATCTGTCTGGCATTCTCAGCCAGTTTAATCCAACGCTTTAAAACCTCAATCGTTGTTACCGTTTCATATTTTACTTCTTTTGGCGTAGCGTCTTCTATGGGTGCGAACTCGGCAGAAACGTCAGGACCTAAATGAGTAAGTATCCGTGTTTGAAGACTTCTGAAGTTTTGCTCTTCTAAAAAAGGAAGTACTTTATCGGGATCAATATCACCAAGGGCAAAATCATCAATACTTGGTAGATCAGGTACATCTAAGGCTAAAGTTACAAGTTCTAAACTAAGCTTGGCTTGATCGGCAAATTCGATCAAATTTTCACGGCGCTTATTTTGCTTAATTTCACCAGCCCGTGCAAGAAGCGTATCAAGATCACCAAACTCAGATAATAAGAGAGCCGCCGTTTTAACACCAATGCCGGGAACGCCAGGGATATTATCGGCGCTATCACCCGCCAGAGCTTGAATTTCAATGACTTTTTCTGGTCCTAATCCAAATTTTTCGGTGACTTCTTCAATGCCAATATGGCGGTTTTTCATCGTATCAAGCATTCTGACATCATCACTTACCAATTGCATCAGGTCCTTATCGGTTGAAACAATTGTTACTTTACTGCCATTACTTTCAGCTTGCTTGGCATAGGTGGCAATAATATCGTCGGCCTCATAACCTGCTAATTGAATGGAAGGCAGATTAAAAGCTTCGACAGCGTCATGAATGATTTTGAATTGCGGTTTTAGATCGTCTGGCGCTGGTGGGCGGTGGGCTTTATATTCAGGGTAAATATCATTACGAAATGTTTTTTTGCCAGCATCAAAAATGACCGCGAGATGACTTGGTCGTTCACTATCATCCAAATCACGTAATAATTTAAAAAGCATATTACAAAATCCAGAAACCGCGTTTACGGGAGTACCGTCAGGACGGTTGAGTGGCCTGATGGCGTGATACGCTCGAAAAATAAAACTTGATCCGTCAATAAGATATAGATGATTGCCGTTTGACATGCTTTTTATGTTCCATTTTTTTATATAATAGCCAGATTATTCATTGACCCGTAGACTAGCGAGTGATACCGAATAAGCAAGCTCATATTGGATCATATAACATGACAGATCAAGAACTCGCGATAAAAATTCGTGGCCTTAAAAAAACTTACGCAGCAGATGGGGCGTCAAAACCGAAAGAAGCACTCAAAGGAGTAGACCTTTCTATACCGCGTGGCTCTATATTTGGATTACTAGGGCCAAATGGTGCTGGTAAATCAACAACAATAAATATCATCGCTGGTATTGTAGATAAAACGGCAGGGTCAGTTGAGGTTTGGGGCTTTGATATTGATAAAGATATTCGAAATGCCAAAGCAAACATTGGTATAGTGCCGCAAGAAATTAATTTTGATGTTTATTTTACGCCTTATGAAATGTTGGAACTTTACGCCGGACTATATGGCATTCCAAAAAACGAAAGAAGGTCCGATGAAATATTGGAAGCGATGCGTCTTGTTGAGCAGCGCGATGCGTATACACGCTTTTTGTCAGGAGGAATGAAACGCAGGCTTCTTGTTGGTAAAGCAATGGTTCATAATCCTCCGATACTGGTTCTTGACGAACCGACCGCCGGGGTTGACGTGGAATTAAGACAGCATATTTGGCAATATGTTCGAGAATTGAATGAAAAGGGTGTAACCATTGTACTTACAACTCATTATTTGGAAGAAGCCGAAGAACTGTGTGATGAAATAGCCATAATTAATCACGGTGAACTTGTGATATGTGAGAAAACGCCAAATTTATTGAAACAACTTGATGAAAAGATGGTGGTAATAACGCCTGTTAATGTCATCAATAAAGTACCTCAGGTTTTAAGCGACATCGGTGGAAAGCTGAATGAAGAGGGTGATATTGTTATACATTTTAGCCCGAGCAGCATTACTGTCGGTGAAATTCTCAAAAAAGTTTCTGAGACAGATATTGAAATTGCCGACTTAAAGACGGAAGAAAGTGATCTGGAGGATATTTTCTTACAGCTTACCAAAACGATCGAGACGTAATCATGACTGTTACACACGATTTTGATGTACTTGTAATAGGAAGCGGCGCCGCGGGATTAAGTTTAGCTTTGCACGTGGCGGATCATGCTTCTGTTGCCGTGCTTTCAAAAAATAAACTTTCCAGTGGCAGTACGTCTTGGGCCCAAGGTGGCATTGCTGCCGTGCTTGATGATCGCGATACTAAAGAATCTCATATTGAAGATACGTTAAATGCTGGTGGTGGCCTATGTGAATATGATGCTGTTAAATTCGTCGTTGATCAGGGAAAAGAAGCGATTAATTGGCTTATTGAAAATGGCGCAGATTTTACAAAAGAAAGTAGAGAAGATAAGCAAAAAGCCGTTGAAGGGGATTATCATTTAACCAAAGAGGGCGGCCATTCTTTCCGACGCGTTATCCACAGTGCGGATGCCACCGGTAAAGAAGTGCAAATTTCACTTGAGAAAAAAGTAAAGGCGCATCCGAATATCACACTTTTTGAAAATCATATGGCCGTTGATCTTATTAGCAATGATCGCCGTAATATCAAGACGCAAAAATGTGTTGGCGCTTATATTCTTGATACCAAAAACGGAAAAGTCGAAGTTTTTCGCGCAAAATCGACGGTGATTGCAACAGGCGGCGCCAGTCGAGCATATCTTTATACATCAAATCCTGATGGTTCAACCGGAGACGGTATTGCGATGGCTTGGCGTATGGGCTGTCGGGTAGCCAATATGGAATTTAATCAATTTCACCCAACATGCCTTTATCACCCAGAGACGCGCACTTTCTTATTAACAGAAGCTTTAAGAGGTGAGGGTGCTTATCTGCGTCTTCCAAACGGTGATCGGTTTATGGACCGGTTTGATAAGCGTGCGGAACTTGCCCCTCGCGATATTGTTGCCCATGCGATTGATCATGAAATGAAACGTTTGGGGGTTGAATGTCTTTATTTAGATATTTCACATAAAAATGATGAATTTATCATGGAACATTTTCCAACCATATATAAAAGATGTCTTAAGTTAGGGTTTGATTTAACAAAAGAACCTATCCCGATTGTTCCTGCTGCTCATTATACCTGCGGTGGTGTGATGACGGATTTAAAGGCGAGAACAGACGTTAAAAACCTTTATGCGATTGGGGAAGTTGCCCATACGGGACTTCATGGCGCGAACCGCATGGCCAGCAATTCTCTACTTGAATGTCTGGTTTTTGCTAATGCGGCCGGAAAAGATATTGTGAAGCTGATAAAAAAAGAAAAATTCAGTACAACAATCAAACCATGGGATGAGAGCAGGGTGGCTGATTCTGATGAAGAAGTGGTGGTCTCCCATAACTGGAACGAACTTAGACATTTCATGTGGGATTATGTTGGCATTGTAAGATCAACACGTCGTTTGCAGCGTGCGGCCAGACGCATCGAAATGTTAGCAGGTGAAATTCGTGAATATTACGGTGCTTTTAGAATTACGTCTGATCTTTTGGAGCTTAGAAATCTAGTCACGGTTTCTGACTTAATTGTTCATTCTGCACTACAAAGAACGGAAAGCCGTGGCTTACATCATACCTTGGATTTTCCAGATCGTGATCCTGACATGGATGGTCGCAATACGGTGTTAAAGCCCCCTCGAAAACCATTTAGTCGTTAATCATTGTACGAGCTTTATCAGCTTTTTATCAAAATGTTTTAAGACCTGACGTAATTCTTGTCCACGTTTTAAGACCTGTCCCTGACTGCCAATAATAGCATAGGCACCTTGCTTATGCCTTAGAGAGGGTGTTTTCGTAATGCGATAAATGGGGCGTTCACTTGCTTTTTGAAATACAGCAAAGACGGCTTCATCTTTTGATCCTGATATGGCGTAATCTTTCCAATGACCTGATGCGACCATTTTACCATAAATATTCAAAATGGCTTCAAATTCGGGTCTTTCAAAGAAAATATTGGCAACTTGGGCCTTGCTATGCTGGCTTGTGGAAAACGGAATTATTGTTGTTTGATCAGTCATTAACTTGAGTTTGCGTCCAGATTAAATTGATTGCAACAAAAAATGCCACAAAATGACCTTATTCTAAACCTAACTCCGCCTTAATTAAATTCTATACCTATAATTGTTAGTCCCTGCAGCCAGTTTTTTGAAATATTGCGAACCCTTTTCCCTCCCCTTCACCCAGCAATATGGAACGAACTGGCTGCTATTTTTTTGAAGCATGTAATTTAAAGCATGATATAACGAGAAAAATACAAAAGGGAATTTTCTATGAAATTATATGAATTAGTTGGTCGTGATTCTGAAAAAGGGTTTAGCCCGTTTGCGTGGCGCATAAAAATGGCACTTGCTCATAAAGGTCTTAATTATGAAAGTGTTCCCTTACATTTTACAGAAATTAAAGAAACACTTACATTCGCAGACAGCAAAACGGTTCCCGTTTTAATCGACGGCGAAAATTCAATTTCAGATAGTTGGAATATCGCCTGTTATTTGGAGGAATATTATTCAGAAAGGTCAAGCTTATTTGAAGGTGAAAAAGGGAAGGCCGCTGCCCAGTTAATGGGTCATCAATTGGCACGTCCATTATTAATGCCGTTATTTAGAGTTTTGGTTTCTGATATTTATAATGTGATTGATGAATGTGATAAAGATTACTTCAGAGAAACAAGAGAGCCGCGCATTGGCTGTAAAATTGAAGAAGCGGCCAAAGATTATGATCAGGCATTAAAAACGTTTCAAACAAATCTTTTACCCTATCAAGACTATTTCAATCAGAATGATTTCTTAAGTGGTCAAAGTGCGGCCTATAGTGATTATATTTTATATGGCATGTTTCTTTGGGCCAGAGCCACCAGTGGTAAAATATTAATCGAAGATGATAGTTCAGTAAATCTATGGATCAAAAGAATGGACGGGCTCTTTAATGGTCTTGGCGGATCTGTTTCTTTGATAAAATAAGTCATTTTTTATTACTTTCCCTCTTGAAAAGCATTCAGAACATTCCATATCTGATCTATTAAGAAAAATTCAAACGGGAATAGAAAAAATGACAACTGAAAAAATGGGTTTTGAGGCGGAAGTCTCACGTCTGCTCCATATGATGGTCCACTCTGTTTATAGTGACAGAGAAATATTTTTACGTGAATTAATTTCAAACGCATCTGATGCTTGTGACAAACTTCGTTACGAAGGATTGACCAATAGTGATTTGCTCAAAGATTCGGGCGATTTTGCCATCGATATTCGCCTTGATAAAGAGAGCAAAACATTAACGGTTTCCGATAATGGTATCGGAATGAACCGTGAAGACCTTATATCCCATTTAGGAACAATTGCCCGTAGTGGGACGTCCTCATTTATGGAAAATATTTCCGGGGATGAGAAAAAAGATGTGAATTTAATCGGCCAATTTGGCGTTGGGTTTTATTCTGTTTTTATGGTTGCGGATAAAGTCGAAGTGCTTAGCCGCAAAGCCGGTGAAGAAAAAGCGTACCTTTGGTCTTCGGATGGTATTGGCGAATATACCATTTCTGAAGCGGAAAAAGTAAGAAACGGAACGTCAATTATGCTTCATATTAAAGATGAGGCATATGAGTTTATAGAAATACACCGCCTTAAGAATATTATCAAAACGTATAGTGACCATGTCACCATTCCTATTACGATGATCAGCAAGTCAGAAGAAGACGGTGCTGAAGATGAAGAAACAAGTGAACGTGTGAATGATGGAACGGCACTTTGGGCAAGATCAAAATCGGATATTACCGAAGAACAATATAAAGAATTTTTCCATCATGTTGCGCATGCTTATGATGATCCTGGAATGACAATTCATTACCGCGCTGAAGGCAAAATTGAATATACTGTGATGTTATTTATCCCTAGTCAGCAGCCAATGGACTTGTTTGACCCTGCTCGTAAAACAAAAGTAAAATTATACGTAAAGCGTGTATTTATAACGGATGATTGTGAAGACATTCTTCCAGGATATTTACGCTTTATGCGCGGCGTGGTAGATAGCGAAGATCTTCCCTTAAATATTAGCCGTGAAATGCTGCAAAATAATCCAGTGATGTCTAGTATTTCCAATGCAGTGACAAAACGTATTCTGTCGGAATTAGAGAAGAAAGCGAAAAAGGATAAAGACGGCTATAATCAATTCTGGGAAACGTTTGGCCCAGTCCTTAAAGAGGGTATTTATGAAGATTTCGCAAGACGGGATCAAATTTTAAAAATGTCACGCTTTTATTCAACGGCAGGTGATGAATTAACATCACTAGATGATTATGTGTCCCGGATGAATGATGGCCAAGATACGATTTACTATATTACGGCCGATTCATTAGAAGCCGCGAAGAGATCACCGCAACTAGAAGGGTTTAAAGCAAAAGATATTGAAGTTATCTATTTTACCGATCCTGTTGATGAGTTTTGGCTGCAAATGATTCCAGAATTTGACGGCAAAAAGCTAGCATCCGTGACGCGAGGCTCTGCAGATCTTGATGATAAAAAAGAAGATGACAATGAGGAAGAAAAAAGTCCTGAGCTTGAGGCGCTTCTTTCTGTTCTTAAAACGAACCTTGGTGAAACTGTGAAGGATGTCAGAAAATCAAATCGTTTGACGGATAGTGCTGTGTGTCTAGTAGCCGATGATAATGACATGGACATGCATATGGAACGTATCCTCAAAATGCATAACAAATTAGATGGTGCCGCAAGTGCAAGGGTCATGGAAATTAATGCTGACAATGACTTAATTAAAGCACTTTCTAAAGCAGCCACAAAAAAAGGATCTGTCGATTTATTAAAGGATGCGTCACAAATGCTCCTTGACCAGGCTAAAATTATGGAAGGAGACCTTCCTGATGATCCTGTTGCATTCGCCAGCAGGCTTTCAAAAGTGATGGAAGCCAGTTTTAAATAATTTTAAAGCCGTTTGTTAATTCAAACGGCTTTTTTCACAAAATAAATAAAAATCTTCCAATCTGGTAACTTCTTATTTATGAATAGCGAGTATTATTGTTTTTTTTAATAGTGCCCGGAGCTTTTTGTGTCAGACTTTTCTAATTATTCCCGTTCTTCGTCTGATAATAAAATATCCGTTACAGATGTTATGAGGTTTAGTTATACTTATTTCGTCGATAACTTTTCTCTTTTCGTAAAACTTTCCATTGTGCCGATGTTACTGTGGATCTTGCTTAATGTCTCTGCTGAGGTATTATTGAATGAATATGGTATTGCGTTTAATCACCTCATTCCGCGTGCTTTTGTTTCGGCATCATTTGCACTTGTATGGTACCGTAAGTTTTTATTAGGTATGGAGCAAGAATCTTACGGGAAACTCTATACTCATTTAAAATCGAGACGGACTTTTAGTATCGCATCAATTCTTAAATCCATTTTAAGAGTGGTCATTATAGCAATGGTGATTTTAGTTCCAACGCTGATGGTATCTCTCGCTGCAGTGGTATATCAAATTTCTCAAGGTGTAACGATCACTAATGAAATGTTGGAACAATTGGTTCAAATAACGACGTTTATTGTTTTACTGACTGTTTCACCGATTTTAATACGATTTTCTTTTTATTCAGCGAGTATTGCATTAGGGCGCCGTCAAACGCGACTGCGTGATGTGTGGCGCAAAACCACTGGTTATACATGGAATTTATGGCATCTCGTAATTAGAGCTTTCTTACCTTTAAGTTTATATACATATGCGCTTAATGAAGGATTTTCTAAAATTGCAGAAAAATTTGAACTTTCTTATGTTGCCACAAGTCTTCTCATAAATATACCGTCTGCATTTATGGTCTTTATGATGTTAGCGATTGTAGTGGCGGCGAATGCGACCGCCTTTAAGCAAATTTTTGGCACAGGTGATAAAGAAAGAACATAAAAAAAGCCGGATCATTTGACCCGGCTTTTCATAAAGTTATTTTCTTTTACTTACTGTGAAGCAAGATTTCTAAGTACGTAATGTAAAATGCCGCCATTTTTGAAATATTCAACTTCATTTGCTGTATCAATCCGGCTCAAGACAACGATGTCTTTTGTTGCGCCGTCAGCATAAGTAATCTTAACATTTAAATCTTGTTGTGGCGCAATGCCGTCGGCGATACCAGAAATATCGAATGTTTCAGATCCTGTTAAACCAAGGCTCTCGCGATTGTCATCGCCTTTAAATTGTAAAGGAAGAACGCCCATACCGACGAGGTTAGAGCGGTGAATACGTTCAAAGCTTTCAACGATAACCGCTTTTACTCCAAGAAGATTGGTTCCTTTGGCGGCCCAGTCACGTGATGATCCGGTACCATATTCTTTGCCGCCGACAACCACGAGCGGTGTTCCTGCGTCTTGGTATTTCATGGAGGCATCATAGATGCTCATTTGTTCGCCAGTTGGAATATAGGTTGTAATGCCACCTTCCGTAGTCGGGGCCATTAGGTTACGAAGACGCACATTGGCAAATGTGCCGCGCATCATTACTTGGTGATTACCGCGACGCGAACCGTATGAATTAAAATCAATGCGTTCTACACCATTCGCTGATAGATATTCTCCCGCTGGGCTGTCTGCTTTAATCGCGCCTGCTGGGGAAATATGATCGGTCGTGATACTATCACCTAGAAGTGCGAGTAAATTAGCGCCCTTAATGTCTGAGATATTACTTGTTTCCATGGTCATGCCTTGGAAATAAGGAGGGTGTTGAATATATGTGCTTGTATCATCCCATGCGTAAGTTTGACCTTCTGGGAATTTAATATCTTGCCATTGCTGAGTGCCCGTAAAGACGTCTTCATAACGCTCAACAAACATTTCGCGCGTAAGAGTGTTACGGATTGTTTCATCGATTTCAGCGTTTGTAGGCCACAAATCTTTTAAATAAACATCATTGCCGTATTTATCCAGACCAATTACATCTTTTGTAATATCAATTTGCAATGTACCTGCAATTGCATAGGCCACGACAAGTGGCGGTGAAGCAAGATATGATGCTTTAAGATCTTGACTTACGCGACCTTCAAAATTGCGGTTACCTGATAATACGGACGCACAAATCATTTCATTGTCATTAATAGTTGTGCGCAAGTCTTCTGCGAGGGGACCAGAGTTACCAATACATGTTGTACAGCCATAACCCACCAGATCAAAGCCGAGAGCATCAAGATGTGGAGTAAGACCCGCTTTATCAAGATAATCTGTTACAACTTGTGATCCAGGTGCAAGAGAGGTTTTAACCCATGGTTTTGAATTAAGTCCAAGCTCATTTGCTTTCTTAGCAACAAGACCAGCCGCCATCATTACACTTGGATTTGATGTATTGGTACAAGATGTAATCGCAGCGATCATTACGTCACCATGATGAAGTTCGTAATCTTGACCTTCTACCGCGAAGCCTGTGTCTTTTTCAGCGGCTTTCCCACGCTCTTTAAGAACTTCATTAAACGCATTCGTCGCATTGCTAAGAGAAACACGATCTTGCGGGCGACTAGGGCCAGAAAGACTTGGTTCGACCTTTGAAATATCAAGTTCAAGACCAGATGTATATTCTGGATCAGGCGTATTTTTATCGCGCCACATGCCTTGTTCTTTGGCATAAGATTCTACCAATGAGATAGTATCTTCATCACGACCTGTGAATTCTAGGTAATCAAGTGTAGCCTGTGACACTGGGAAGAAACCACATGTCGCACCATATTCAGGAGCCATATTGGCGATGGTTGCTTGATCGGCAAGTGTCATTTGGTCAAGACCGTTACCGTAAAATTCTACGAATTTACCAACAACACCATGTTTACGGAGCATCTCTACCACCGTCAGAACAATATCTGTCGCTGTGATGCCCTCGCGTGCTTTACCAGTTAGTTTGAAACCAACAACTTCAGGGATTAACATTGAAACAGGTTGGCCGAGCATCGCTGCTTCTGCTTCGATACCCCCTACACCCCAACCGAGAACGGCAAGACCGTTAATCATTGTCGTATGGCTATCTGTACCCACACAGGTATCTGGGAAAGCAACCGTTTTACCGTCTACATCTTCGGTCCAAACTGTTTTCGCGATATATTCAAGATTAACCTGATGACAGATACCTGTTCCAGGGGGAACAGCGGAAAAATTATCAAAACTATTCTGCCCCCATCTTAGGAATTGATAGCGTTCATTGTTACGTGACATTTCAAGATCGACGTTCTTTTGAAAAGCGCTATTATCACCGAAGTTATCAACCATCACACTATGGTCAATTACAAGATCAACCGGGCTTAAAGGATTAATTTGATCTGGACTGCCACCGAGGTTTTCCACGGCATTTCTCATCGCAGCTAAATCCACCACTGCAGGTACGCCAGTGAAATCTTGCATTAAGACGCGTGCTGGGCGATATTGAATTTCGCGGTTCATGCGTTTTTCTTTTTGCCAGTCTACGATTGCCTGCACGTCTTCTGTTGATACCGTTACGCCATCTTCAAATCTAAGAAGATTTTCAAGAAGCACTTTCATAGAATAAGGAAGGCGTGAAATGTCGCCTAATTGCTTTTCTGCTTCTTGGAGAGAATAATATGAATATTCTTTGTCGCCCACGTTAAGTGTGCGGCATGTTTTCAGGGTATCTTGACCAACGGTTGCCACGGAATTTAACTCCTCATAATTTTCATTGAATTTTCTTAAGGCTCTTTTGAATGAAAACGACTAATTTTTCAAGGAAAATCCAACCAAAAACGACGCGGATTGTATAAATTAAGGCGATACAGCCTTTATTTGTCAGAAAAAGACCTTATTCGTGCCAAAGAATCACCAAACCTGATTTTTATATTTGTCGTCAGTTATGAATGATGAGGAAATATGATGATTAAGAGAAAAAACTCAAAACATGAAATTTTAAACCGATTTCTTAATATGAAATTTATAATGATTACGTTAATGGTTGCGACTTTTATGATGTTTGCATTTGGTTCAGCGACGAACATTGAAGGAAGTGAAATAACATCCATCATGGTTGGCGCAAGTCTTTTTGCATTGGCCAGTGCTATGCTGTTGAAGGCTGGAGAGATATCAAAGAAACTTTATAGATAAGTTATAGAATAGAATACTATTAGATTTATTCTGGGCTTCTCACTTTCCCAATATGCTGCTATAGCTTCTTATGTACATGTGATGTAAGAAAAATAAGCAGAACTAAGTGATCATGAATAATAATTATTCAGCAACCAATTTAAGCGTAAGAAGAAGTGAAAAAAAGATTTTTGAAAATCTCTCTTTTTCTCTGACTTCAGGCAAATTACTTAAGCTTATAGGACCGAATGGGTCAGGAAAGTCAACTCTGCTAAAGGCCCTCATTGGATTGATAGAGCCTGAGACGGGCGATGTAATTTTCGACCAAGAATCCGTCCTCATGGATCAAGAATGGATAAGCGAGAATATCTGCTACTTAGGGCATAAAAACACTTTAAAACGTGAATTCACAGTAATTGAGAATTTACACTTTTGGACGAAAATCTGGGGAACACTTGATCAAATTGATTATTCTCTCAAGTTAATGGGGATAGAATATTTACGTGACACCCCCGTTAGATATTTATCTTCCGGACAAACAAGGCGGGCCGCATTGGCGCGATCAATATGCCATCCGGGGTCTATTTGGCTTTTTGATGAACCGACCGTTGGTTTAGATGAAGAAGGGCTTTCTTTATTATCAATTACAATGAAATCGCATCTTGATATGGGCGGGATTATTATATGCGCCACGCATGTAAATTTAGGGATCGATCAAAAATATATAACAGTATTAAATCTTGCAGATTTTTCATTACAATCTAATTTTGAAAAGCGAGGGTGGTAATGTTCTCTCTTTTTAAAATTATTACCTTACGGGATATAAAAATTAGCTGGGCAGGCGGCAGTACCAGCAGCATGGTAGTTGCTTTTTTTATTATTGTTGTGACGTTATTTCCACTTGGTGTCGGACCCGAACTTAATATGCTTAGTCGTATTTCGGTTGGCGTCATTTGGGTTGCTGCGCTTTTAGCGTGCCTTCTATCTCTTGATCGAATTTTTCAAGCAGACTTCGAAGACGGCACATTAGATCAATATGCATTATGCCCATTATCACTGGAGTGGTTAGTGCTCGCTAAAGCATTAGCGCATTGGCTTACAACTTCGCTACCTTTAATATTAATAACCCCGCTTTTAGGCATTCTATTGAATATGGATGATGCGGCTTATTGGCCGTTGATTTATGCAATGTTACTTGGAACACCAGCGCTGTCATTAATAGGCACGATTGGTGCATCATTAACAGTATCTTTGAAAAGAGGCGGCGTCTTGCTTTCATTGCTTATTTTACCACTTTATGTACCAGTTCTTATTTTTGGTGTAATGAGCGTCGAAGCCATGACAATTGGTAATGGTGGTTATACAACCTTAATGATATTGGGCGCTGTTACTTTATTTAGTATCGCGATCACCCCTTGGGCCGCCGCCGCCGCAATTCGTTTGGCTTTAGACTAAAGTAAACGGCTATGAATTCTTACTTTGATAAGTCATAGCCGTTTAATTGATCTACCAGGTGATTTGTTCAACATTTTCGAATGTTATTGAACCACCATCTTCAAATTCAATTGATCCGGCGCTATCTTCTGATAATAACATCACGCCTGCATCTATATCTGACGATTCGATAACATGCCCTTCATCAAGATTAAGCGTCCAGCCATCTTGTTGGTCCAGACCACTAAAACCTTGTAATTGGATGCTATCACTCCATCCTTCACCACCATCAACCGTGTCAGTGCCTTGATTAGCAAGAAACACAAGATGATCATCACCATCGCCGCCACGTAAGTTATCATTACCGGTGCCCCCGATGATCACATCATCGCCGGCTGATCCGGTGATGGTATCATGACCACTGCCGCCATCGATATGTTCGATATCGGTGAGGGTGGTTTCAGAGAAATCCATGTTATTGTTTGAACCGTCGCCGGCAATGGTCACGCCGCTGTTGCCATCTGCGGAAATCTCTTCAACGCTATCGGCCGGATTAAAGTGTGTGTTAATGCCGATGGTGACATTGTCTTCGGTTGCAACGATGGTATCGGTGCCTTCACCGCCATCGAAATCATCGAAGCCATCGCCCTGACTGATTTCAAAACGGTCATCACCGCCGCCGCCACGTAAATTGTCATTACCGGTGCCACCTACTATGACATCGTCACCGCCATTACCATTAATCGTATCATGTCCGGCATTTCCTGTGATATAATCAGCTTCTTCAGATCCATTTAAAGTATTATTTCCTGAACTACCGTCAATGGCATTCAGTTCATCGATAATATCTACTTTTATATTATCTAATAATGTCCCTAAAGAATTCGAATCTGTTGCCTGGAATTCAAGCCGTGCACTATCGCCATCAGCAGTTACCTCATAGCTATGGTTTTCCCAACCAAAGCTATCGCCTGGTACAATTGTGTCAATTAATTCACCGTCCCAATAGACCTCAACGGCTGAATCTTCTCCGCCTCTTCCACCACGGGCGGAATGATCAAAGCTAATTTCGATAACTTGGCCAGGTGATGTGTCAAAATCCTTGTATAGGTTACTTTGATCACCACTATCGGCTTCTAGTTCAATAATAACATTGGAGCTATCTGAACCACCATAAGTCGTTTCTTTTCCAACTTCAATTTTACCACCATCATTATCGGTATACCAGCCGTCCAATCCTTCATCAATTTGACCCCAGCTACCTGAAAATGCCGCATCTTCAACATCTGTTAAACCAAAACCTGCTTCGGCCTCTGCGGCTTCCTTCGCGGCAGCTTCCTCAGCGGCGGCTTTTTCTTCAGCTTCTTTTGCAGCGGCTTCCTCAGCGGCGGCTTTTTCTTCAGCTTCTTTTGCAGCGGTTTCCTCAGCGACAGCTTTTTCTTCAGCTTCTTTCGCGGCAGCCTCCTCAGCGGCAGTTTTTTCTTCGGCTTCTTCTGTGACTTCTTTTACAACTGCTTCGCGCTCATCATTACTTTGTGGGTTCGAAGCTTTACTTTGTGGCGTGGAACGCGCCTGCAATGTTTCAGGTTGTTGCTCAGGATTATTTTGAATTCCTGTATTATCATTTTGAGGAGAAGTTAAATCAATTTCTTCACTTGCACGACCGGAGGACAGAGGTTCTTCTTGTTGCCGTTCCTCAACCGATTGCTTAGTCACCCTGTTTGAAGTGGTTTCTTGATTACTTTGTTCTTCTGAGGATTGTTTATTTTGTGGTGTACGACCTACACTTTTTGCCTCTTCAGAACTAAATCGTTCTTGGTTTTGAGGAGATGATGAGCTTTCGCCTGACTTTGCTTCGCCACGTGAATGATTCATTTGTATATTTGATCTGGTTTGAGTGTCTTCAGGTTCATCATTCTGTTTACTAAAATAATTGGAAAGACGATCATGATTCTCGCTGGTCTCATCTGACCGATCTGATTCATAAATACGAATATCGTCGCCATTTTTATCAAGTAAATCTTCTGAATTTTTTTGATGGTTTTCTTTTGCCATTAGTACACCTCTACCTAACGTAGGTTAGAATTTATATAAAACTACAGGCAACAGGCTACATTAATAATATAAATATACCGTTACTTTTTATGGTTATTAAAAAGTAAACAATTATTCTAATGAATTGATTTCAAGGCATATTATTTTTCAAGTTTGATGAGAAATTTTTATTTTACCAAATTATTAATAATCTTTGACATTTTTTGAGCGTCGGTACTATCAAGCTTTTCAAGGGCATTAACCATTCCGCACAATTCGGGCTGTTTTTTATTTTGTCCCGCTTTACATTTACCTTCCAATTTAGTGATCTCAATTTCGATGCCGACGATGCCATTAATTTGTTGAGCGACAAATTTTTCAGCTGCATCTGATACTTTCCAAGGAACGTCTTCAATTTTTTCATTTTGATCCGTTAATTCGTCAAGGTGATGTCTTATCCAATCGGGATCTTCTATTATTTTTAAATTTCCATAAGCATGAACAACAAAGTAATTCCAAGTTGGGACTTCTTTGTGGTGCTCTTGTTTCGAAGGATACCAATTTGGTGAAATATAATGGTGAGGACCCTGAAAAATAACTAAGATATTATCAGTTTCTTTAATTGTTTTCCATAGAGGGTTGCCCTTAGAAATATGAGCACAAAGCGTGTTATTATCTCTTAAAAAAAAAGGGTAGGTGATTGGCGTTTATTTCGCCGTTTTCCAATGTCACTAAAGTGCCGAAGGAATGTGACCGGATAAGATCGTGCAAAACGTCTTCACGTTCTTCTTTAAATAAGGGCGGTTGATACATCGTTTATACTCCAAAGTCATGATAACAAAATATAACGATATAATTCTATTCCGCCAAGTGTGTCGGGTCCGTCTCATCAATAACTTTTTTAAGAAATTGTGGCATATAAGGATGCAAACGCATTAATTGACGACCAACAATCGGTAATCGCCTTCTCAATTTCTGCATTTTCGTTTTAACCCAATGACTTTCAGAAACGAGAATGCTAAGGCCGATAAGGGCAACGATTTGTCCAATAGGAATAGGAATCGGCGCGGTAATAATGCCGACGATAAGCATTATCCAACCGATGAGTAGTTTCAAGGGTCTTTTGATCGTTTTTAAGCCCATAATCTTTTAACTTTGTTTCCTATTATTCGTTCTGAATAGTTTATATAGTAAAAGTTAAGAAAATAAGAAGGTCTAATTGTGGCATCATGTCGATTTTTTTCACTATTTCTTGATTATGAGCCCTGAAAAGGATAGATCAAACCTATGCATAAGTTCGCGAATCCAGCCCGTTTTTTACGGATCAGCAAAATGATAACGCCGTGGTGTTTTTTTCTCACGGTGATTTCGCTGGTTGTGGGTTTGTATTGGGGATTATTTATCGCACCGGAAGACTATCAAATGGGTAGCGCTTATAGAATAATATTTGTGCATGTGCCGTCTTCTTATATGTCAATGTTTGCATACGGCTTTATGGCTCTTGCAAGTGCCGTTGGTATTATATGGAAGCATCCTTTGGCGGATCAGTCTGCACGTGCGGCTGCCCCAATTGGTGCTGGTTTTACCGCACTTGCTTTGTTTACTGGCAGCCTCTGGGGCAAACCTATGTGGGGCACATACTGGATTTGGGATGCGCGCTTAACTTCGGAACTGGTTTTATTATTTCTCTATTTCGGATACATGGCCGTTTGGGACGCAATAGAGGATAGTGCAAAAGCAGCACGAGTAGCAGCAATCGTTGCTCTGGTTGGTGCCGTTAATTTGCCGATTATAAAGTTTTCCGTTGACTGGTGGAATACGCTTCATCAACCGGCGAGTATTATGAAATCAGGCGGAAGCAGTATCCATCCTGACATGCTTTGGCCGCTTCTTATTTGTATTTTTGCCTTTAATCTTTATTTTATCACGGTGGTACTATGGCGTATTCAAAGTTTAATTTTAAGACGTCAAATTAGAGGATTACAGATGCGAATAGCAGAGAGGGGCGGCGATCATGGGTGAATATTCATTTTTCGTTTGGCCAAGCTATGGCGCGGTTGTTATAATTCTTGTCGTAATTGGGATCCAAAGTTGGCTTTCAAAACGTAAAGATGAGAAAGAATTAGAAATATTAAGTCGTAAAATTGAAGAATTAAGCGATCAGGAATAAAAATATGTCCACACCAACAAATTCGCGTGCTGCGAAGCGAAAAAAGAAACGGTTCTATCTTGTTTTAACAAGTATGACAATTTTAGCGCTTGCGGTTGGCCTCGTTTTAACAGCTTTACAAGATAATATTAGTTTGTTTCTCGACCCGACAGAGCTTAAAGAACGCCAAATTGCTGAAGGACAGCGTATTCGTCTTGGTGGTCTTGTAGCCGAAGAGAGCTTTAAAAAAGATGATGACGGATTAACATATCATTTTGATATCACCGATGGCGCTGAAACAGTGAGCGTTGTTTATAAAGGGTCACTACCTGATCTTTTCCGTGAAGGGCAAGGGGTAGTTGTTGAAGGACAAGTCGGTGGTCCAGGAATATTCCACGCCAGCGAAGTGCTCGCAAAGCATGATGAAAATTATATGCCAAAAGAAGTCGTCGATAGCCTCAAAAAACGGGGCGTATTCCGACATGCTGAAGAAGAAGAAAGTATATGATTGCTGAGCTAGGTCATTTTGCCCTGATACTTGCTTGTTCATTATCGGTTATTCAAGGCGTTTTTCCACTTTATGGATCCATCAATGGTAATGGCAGAATGATGGGCATTTCATTGCCGGCTGCATATGGCCAGTTTTTATTTGTATCATTTGCGTTTGCCGCATTAATGTATTCGTTTATTGTATCCGATTTTTCAGTGGCTAACGTTGCGACCAATTCCCATACTTTAAAGCCTATGCTTTATAAAGTATCAGCCACGTGGGGGAATCATGAAGGGTCAATTTTATTTTGGGCGTTAATATTGGCTCTTTTTGGCGCAATGGTGGCCTTTTTTGGGCGCAATTTACCGCGCAAATTTCATGTAACAGTTTTAAGCGTGCAGGCGTTTGTTGGTCTTGGTTTTTATTTATTTTTATTACTTACTTCTAACCCGTTTGAACGCATTTTTCCATTTCCAAATGAAGGAAATGGTCTTAATCCGCTTTTACAAGACCCGGGATTGGCGTTTCATCCGCCGCTTTTATATCTTGGCTACGTAGGATTGTCGGTAACTTTTTCATTTGCTGTCGCCGCCTTAATCGAAGGGCGTGTTGATGCCGCATGGGCAAGATGGGTTCGCCCATGGACATTACTTGCGTGGTGTTTTTTAACTACTGGATTAACGCTCGGTTCTTGGTGGGCATATTATGAACTTGGTTGGGGTGGTTGGTGGTTTTGGGATCCTGTTGAAAACGCGGCCTTTATGCCGTGGCTCGTTGCAACTGGATTACTGCATTCGGCCATTGTTGTTGAAAAACGGGATACCTTAAAAGCGTGGACCATATTGCTTGCTATTATTGCCTTTTCATTTAGTTTGCTTGGTACCTTTATTGTGCGAAGTGGTGTTTTAACGTCTGTTCATGCTTTTGCAACTGATCCGGAGCGCGGGGTATTTATTCTATTATTCTTGTTTCTTGTTATTGGCGGCAGTCTATTTTTATTCGCACTTCGCGCGGATAAATTACAGCCGGGTGGCTTATTTGCACCGATTAGCCGTGAGAGTATGTTGATTATAAATAATCTACTTCTTTCAGTATCTGCGCTCGTGGTGATGTTTGGCACACTTTATCCTTTGCTTCGTGATGCACTTACCGGTGAAAAAATTACTGTTGGACCACCATTCTTTAATATGGCGTTTGGATCATTAATGATCCCCTTAATTATTGTTATGGCCTTGGGGCCTATGGCCAATTGGAAACGAGCTGACCTCATGGGGATTTTGTCCCGTTTAAAATTTATGATGGTGGTATCCTTAGTGGCGACCCTTGCTTTTTATTATATGGCTGGGGGCGGTGCGATTATGGCTGCCGTTTGGCTTGGCCTTGGCATGTGGTTGCTGTTTTCAACGCTTTACGAATGGTCAGAACGTATCAAATTATTTAAAGGGGGGGCATTAAAACGTATTCTCCGGCAGCCACGTGCATCAATGGGTATGACATTTGGGCATTTGGGGCTTGCGATTGCAGTTTTAGGTATGGCAGCAACATCATATTGGGATAGCGAATATCAAGGTATTATGGGGTATGGCGATAAAGCAACTATTGCTGGATACGAGGTCACTTTAAATAGCACCGACGGTATTATCGGCCCTAATTATACGGCCGTAAGGGCCTCTTTCGATGTGAATAAGGATGGACAAAAAGTCACAACATTAGAACCAGAGGCACGTGTATATATGACACCACCCATGCCTACTACTGAAGCCGCGATTTTAAGCACATTTTTAGGTGATTTGTTTGTTGTAATTGGCGAAGCAAATAGTGAAAACTATGATTTATGGGCCGTAAGATTATATTTTAAACCCCTACAGGCTTGGCTTTGGACTGGTGTGGCTATTATGGTTCTAGGCGGGTTTATTTCTCTTTCTGACCGTCGTTTTAGAACCGGTACAATTAAGGGGAAAAAGTAAATGAAATTAAAAGCGTTTTTTCCTTTTTTAATTTTTTGCGTTATTTCAATCGCCTTATATGTTGGGTTAAGCTTAAATCCTGGCGAAATACCGTCTGAATTTATTGATGACCCTATCCCTGAATTCTCCCTTCCTGTTGTAGGGGGAGAGGAGGTTGGCTTAACAACCGCTGATTTAAAAAACGAAGAAGGCGTAGTTCTAGTGAATTTTTTTGCTTCCTGGTGTGCGCCCTGTTACGTGGAACATCCCTTTTTAATGGAACTTCAAAAGCGTGGTTATAAGATTTACGGCGTTGCTTATAAAGATAAGGCCCATGCGACTAATCGATTTTTGAAAGAACAAGGCAATCCTTATTTTGATACAGCCGCTGATAATGACGGTAGAGTGGCCATTGAATGGGGCGTTTATGGCTTTCCTGAAACCTTTATCATAAAAGATGGAGTTATTCGCCATAAACACGCTGGTCCCATTATGGAAATGCAGTTTGAAGATGAATTTATGCCAATTTTAGAAAGTATTAGCAAATGAACAAAATAATGATTGTTATATTTTGGTTGTTGATGGGCACAAGTGCATTTGCTGTTGGTGTCGATGAAAAGCGCTTGTCTGATCCTGCAGAAGAAGCGCGAGCACAAGAAATAATGAAGCAGCTGCGTTGTCTTGTATGTCAAAACCAATCAATCGTTGATAGCGATGCGGGCCTAGCGAAAGATATCAGAATCATTGTGCGTGAACGCATTCTAGCTGGTGATACGGATCAACAAGTACTCACCTTTATGACGGAACGTTATGGCGATTGGGTATTATTAAAACCGCCCTTTGATGGTGCAACCATCATTTTATGGCTCTCACCTTTATTATTGCTTGGGGTTGGATTTATCATAATCATTAGAAATCAACGTAATCGTAAAATGGCAACATCAGCACCATTATCTGATGAAGAACAAAAACGCATTGCTCAATTATTAAATGAAAATGGGGATAATTGATGTATATTTTTGTTCTCATTATTTTCAGTATTATTGCCATTTTGTTTGTTTTGCTTCCTTATTTGAAAGCGAAAGAGCCAGAAGGGTCAATAACACCTGATATTGATGTTTATAAAGCACAGTTAGATGAGTTAAATAATGATTTAAAAAGCGGCATAATTGACGAAGAAGAAGCGTCACGAACAAAAGTTGAAATTGAACGCCGTATCCTTAAAGCTGCTGACGGACGGTCAGATGTTTCACCGCTTGAAAAACCAAATAATTTATTATCTCTAGCGATGGTGGTGATCATCCTTTTTTCTGCCGCATTTTATGCGGTTATTGGGACCCCTGGCATGCCAGATTTCCCCATAGAAGAATTTAGAGAGCAAGAAATGCCGGAAGATAGAGCAGAGGCGCTTGCACAAACGGATGATTTAATAGCCAAAGTGAAAGCACGTCTCGCCACCAGTCCCGAGGAAGTTCAAGGGTGGGGATATCTCGCTAATCTTGAGATGAATAAAGGAAATTTCCAGCAAGCGGCCCAAGCATTATATCAAGCACATATTATTGCGCCGGATGTTTTTGACTATCAACTCATGTATGCTGAAGGCCTGATTATGGCATCAAATGAGAGGGTTACCCCAGCCGCAATGATCATATTAAACAAAGCAAGAAAAATGGCGCCCGAACACCCCGGACCACGTTATTATTTGGCACTTGCAGATTTTCAAGCAGGCGATGTCGAGGTTGCACATTCAGAATGGAAATCCATACAAGCCAATTTGGAGAGTAATGACCCAATGATGCCGCTTTTAAATGTTTGGATTAACCGTGCAGAAGTATCACTTGGTATCGCAGAGCCTCTCCCACAAACACGGGCTCCTTCGATTACAGCGGAACAAGCGGAAACCATTCAGAATATGAGCGCTGATGAGCAACAGGAATTAATCCGTCAAATGGTATTGCAACTTGCAATAAAACAAGAAGAAAACCCGACAAATATAGAGGGATGGATCAGGCTTTCCAGAGCATATATGGTGCTCGGTCAAAAGGACGAAGCAATAGCGGCTATACAGTCTGCTATAGAGAATGCACCCGACGGTCAAAAAGCGGCACTTGAAAAAGAACTGGAAAATTTAACTAAATTAGATTAAAATGTGATTCTAAACCGCAGAATAGTGGTATTTCCAGAAAGGCAATAGGTCTTCTTGAATTAACTAAAAAAGTTATTATATGAGTTAAGTAGTATTTTTTGGATAAGCGTAATGGAAATTAATTCATAGACACAGACATTAGTCTCTTTAACATCACTGCTTGATGCATCGCGTCAGCAACAACAAGTGCGTGATGATCAGCTCGATAAGAAAATTGAAGAAGAAAAAGCACGCGATGCTCGGATTTCAACGCGCCAATCAGAGCGCCAAGAACTGATTCAGCAAAATCGGAATGCTCTGGAGAAAATTCAGGCGGATTTAAGAGAAAGAGATTTAGAGCGACTATATCAGGAATATGAGCCGACAGAAGTAACCAGTACCAATAGCGCAGGTAATAATGAGCCAATTAATATAAATTTCCGCGAAAGCATTTATGGAAACTCTAATGTGCCAGGACAACCAACTTTTGAAAGCCTCGGCCAAATCGTAGATTTTAAAATCTAATCTTCGTCGGCTTCTTCTATTTGATGCTTCATAATGATCGGCATTTGCGACATTGCGAATATAAAACTTAGTGGTATAAACACCCAAATTTTAGCAGAGATCCAATCGGCATTACTAAGATTACGCCACAGAACTTCATTCAATATTGCGCTAAAAGCAAAATAAAGGCCCCAATTGCGGCTCATTTTCATCCAAGCTATTTCCTCTACTGGCGGAAAACCTGCTTCCATCAAGGTTTTGATAAATGGCTTACCTTTGGCATATCCAGCGAGTAATGTTACGGAGAAGAAAGTATAAAGAATAGTCGGTTTGATTTTAATGAAGAGTTCGCTATCAAAATAGATTGTAAGCCCTCCGAAAACCCCAACGAGTGCCGCAGAAACCCAAAGCATTGTTGCAATTTTTTTTAAGAATATTTTAGAGCAAACCATTGATATGGCCATCGCGACCATGAAAACTCTAGTCGCAGGTATAATACCACCCATGCCATTCTCGTCAGAATATTGACCATTGGCATAAAAGAAAACAACAATAGGACCTAACTCAATGAGCAATTTAATCACTTGGTTCATATATATATCCTATTATATTTCTGCGCCGACGAGCATTTTTGAAAAGTCATTTGGATCAAACGCTTGAAGATCATCGATACTCTCACCGACACCAATCGCATGAATGGGCAGTTTGAATTTTTCTGCGCACGCTACTAATACACCGCCGCGCGCCGTGCCATCTAACTTTGTCATGATAAGGCCAGATACACCAGCAAGATCGATGAAAACTTCCGTTTGTAAAACGGCATTTTGCCCAGTGGTTGCATCTAATATAAGGACGGTATCATGCGGGGCATGTTCATCAAATTTTTTAATAACACGTACTATTTTTTTAAGCTCGTCCATTAAATAGCTTTTGTTTTGAAGCCGCCCTGCCGTATCGATAAGCAAAATATCCGTGTTCGACGTTTTTGCACTTTCAAGGGCATCATAAGCAAGCCCCGCTGCATCACAGCCTTCTTTGCCGCTAACAACTGGAACATCATTGCGTTCGCCCCAAACCTTAAGCTGTTCAACGGCAGCGGCACGGAAAGTGTCGCAGGCAGCCAGCATGACAGATTTTCCCTGAGCTTTAAATTGTTTAGCCAATTTTCCTATGGTGGTGGTCTTTCCAGCACCATTGACGCCAACCATCAAAATGACGTGTGGGTTATTTTCCATATTGATTTCAAGGGGTCTTGCAACATCTTGCATGATGTCGCCAATTTCTTCGGCAAGCGCTTGTTGAACTTCTTCCGCAGAAATTGCCTTATCAAAGCGGTTTTTTGAAAGGCGATCACAAACGCGCGCACTTACTGAAACACCGAGATCCGACATAATCAATAAATCTTCAAGCTCTTCAAGTGTCGAGGCATCAAGGCGTTTTTTAGTAAAAATACCCGTTATGCCTTCAGTCAGAGCAGAGGAGCTCTTTTTTAGACCTTGTTTGAGGCGGCTAAACCAGCCCCCTTTTTTTTCTTCTTCAGACATTTATAATTTCCGTGAGTAATATACCGTCTTGATACCCTGTGACGCGTGTCTTTGCAATATATCCGCTTGTTAAATTATCTAAATAATTGCCCAATATTTTTGCTGGGGCAAAATGTTCTGTATGACCTAGCATGGCATTTTCCTCTTTCATTGCCTTTTCAACTAGAATTTCAACTTCATTGCCAATTTGTGATGAAAGAAATGCATCAAGTTTTTCATTACCTAAAGCGCGCAATCTCGCAGCACGCTCTTTACGAATATTTCTATCCATTTGCGGCATTCGTGCGGCCGGCGTGCCCTCACGTTCTGAATAGGGGAAAACATGGAGGTACGTTAAGTCACAATCTTCTACCATCTTCATCGAATTTTCGAACATTGCTTCTGTTTCTGTTGGAAACCCTGTAATAATATCCGCGCCAAAAACCACATCCGGGCGCGCTGACTTTACAGAATTACAAAATTCAATGGCGTCTTCACGACTATGACGGCGCTTCATTCGCTTCAGGATCATGTTATCTCCTGATTGTAATGATAAATGTAAATGCGGCATCATTCTCATATCTGACGTAACCATGTCAAAAAGGGCTTCATCTGTTTCAATGCTATCGATGGAACTGAGACGTAATCTTTTTAGATCCGGTACATTATTAAGTATTTTTTGGCATAATGTCCCGAGACTAGGACTTCCGGGTAAATCAGGTCCATAGGACGTAATATCTACGCCGGTTATGATGACTTCTTGGTACCCATTATCAACTAGTTTTTGGATTTGTGTCACGACTTCACCGGCAGGAACAGATCGGCTATTGCCGCGTCCATAAGGGATAATACAAAATGTGCATCGGTGGTCGCAGCCGTTTTGAACCTGTACAAAAGCGCGCGTTCGTTCTTCATATCCATCAATGAGGTGTGGTGCCGTTTCTTTCACGGACATAATATCGTTAACGGCCACTTTTTCATCATTTGAAATGCCGAAATCTTGATAACTTTCTAGGGATAACTTTTCTTGGTTTCCTAAAATTTTACCGACTTCAGGCATTTCGGCGAACTGTGCGGGGTCAATTTGTGCGGCGCAACCAGTAACAATGATATTGGATTCCGGGTTTTTTCGCTTCATGCGTCTGATGGATTGTTTTGCTTGCCGAGTTGCTTCGGCGGTGACCGCACAGGTATTAAAAATCACAGCATTATTAAGGCCGGCATCAGTTGCGTGACCTTTAATAATTTCGGATTCGTACGTATTTAAACGGCAACCGAACGTTACGACTTGTGGTTTTTTATTGCTCATAATGCACTATATGGACTGATTCTGGAAAAAGTCCAACATTTATCCCGGATACTTAGCCAAAAATGAGCGGCACTAAAAGATAACTGATGCCTGTGACAGTAAAGATTGCAAAAATATTTAATCTAAACCCTGCATTGGCCATTTGGGGAATAGATACTTCTCCACTGGAAAAAACCACGGCATTTGGACCCGTCGCCACAGGGAGCATAAATGCACAACTTGCGGAAATTGCCAGTGGTACAAATAAGATCATCGGATCGATGCCTGCAGATACAGCCAGTGCTCCCATAATAGGAATGAGTGTGGCTGCGGTGGCGGTATTGCTAGTTAGTTCAGTAAGAAATACTACGATAGTCACCAAAATTAAAATAATGAAAATGAGATCGAGTGCACCAATAGAGGCCATTTCCGTCCCAATCCACATTGCAAGCCCCGAAGAGCTAACGGCTGCAGCTAAACTTAATCCACCACCAAATAAAAGTAAAACACCCCAAGGAAGTTTTTCTGCCGATTTCCAATCAAGCAATGCTCTGGATTTTTTGTCATTTGAACCTGATGGAACCACAAACATTAGAATTGCCCCCGCAACAGCAATTAGCGTATCGCTAAGCCAGGGCAACATTTCTAACTTTGATTGAATTGGTGTTCTGAGGATCCAACAACTTGCAATAAATGCAAAGAGCATCGACATTCTTTTCTCCGGTGTGGTCATCGGTCCCATTTCATCCAGCTCTTGTCTCAGGTGTTCATTAGCAAGTGAGTTCTCGCTTAAGTCATATGGATAAGCAAATTTGGTAAGAACAATAAGAGCGATCGGTAACATGACCATAACAGTGGGAATGCCAATAAGCATCCAAGATAAAAAACTAATATCAATACCAAAGGTTTCTTTCATATAGGCGATGACAAGCAAATTAGGCGGCGTACCAATAGGAGATCCAAACCCACCAATATTGGCTCCATAAGCGACGCCAAGAACGAGACAAATAATAAACCCAGTTGTTTTTTCATTCTTATCTTTAACAATTTCATTTGCAAGAGACAAAGCGATTGGAATCATCATAAGAGTGCTAGCCGTATTGCTAATCCACATTGAAATCATCGCGGTTACAGCCATAAAGCCACCAATTAAGGCGGTTGGGTTGTTGCCCACTTTGACTAGAATCATAAGAGCAATCCGTCGATGTAAATTCCATTTTGTAATGGCAGTTGCCATAATAAAACCGCCCATCAATAGAAATATGGTCGGCGCAGCATATGGTGCAGTAGCGGCACCTACGCTAGAGATACCGAGCATGGGAAAAGTGACAACAGGTATTAATGAGGTCACTGGCACGGGTAAAGCTTCTGATGACCACCAGTAGGCGAGGAGCACGGTTACTGCAGCAACTTTCCAAGCCGTGGCACTCATGCCGTCTGGAGCAGGAAGAAATAAAAGAATGATGAATAACAATAAGCCAAATAACATATTGAGATTCTTTAAACCGATTTTTTTCATCACCCAGACCCTATATTTAATTTATTTTTATCTAAGGTCTAGACTTAGTACATATGCAGTACTGCACTCAACATAATTCTTGAGGTTTTAGGTTTAAATGTAAATTCATCGGATCCGTTTCTATAAGTTGAGTTAGCTCCTGTAGATTGTGTATACTCAGCACGAATAGCAATATTTTCAAAAATTTCAACTTCGATACCACCACCATAACGCAGCGCAGTTACACGCGTGTTATAATCCAAATTATCGTTTTGGAGTTCATTGACGCCCCGAGATTTTAAATTAATACCTGAATATCCAACGAGACCAAATATTAAGGCTTTATCGGCTAAAGTGAACCCTAGTCTACCATTTATGTCGAATGTATTGCTTTTGCCCAACCTTATCGTATTTGCACCATCCGTATAAACGGTATTGCCTTTATCGACGATGAACGCCGCTTCAGCTCCGTAATATAGCGGCCCATAACTTAGACCGTATCCCGCTAAAATACCGCCGCCATAACTGTTGCTGGAAACAGAACTGCTGATACTAGAAAAATTACTTGGAAAATCATCGTTTGGTACTTCACGATAAGTTGCCGTAGAATCAAACGTATTTACGACTGACGTAACGCCAACATACAGTCCTTCAAAAGGGCTGCCATCTGGCCCCGCTAAAGCAGGCTTCGTAATAGAGGTTATTAATATAGCAAGGAAAGTTATTTTAAATATTTTATGGCTCATTCGTTTATTGTCCGTGTCATTTGCACTAAATATAATGGCATCATATTACATTTTTTACCGAAGGCGTAAACAAGAACTTGACTCTTCAGTAAAATACCCATATTTTCCGGGCATTCCCGAATGGAACGTACATAATATGTGTCCAAGGATACCCACCAGTCAGCGAAGGTTCGCCCACTGGTGTGTTTTTGTTATGTAAAAACCTTTCGGCAAAAATGAGGCAACGAATTAAAGAGAGCAAAATGTTCGATAGTTTAAGTGATAAACTTGGTGGTATATTTGATAAGCTTAAAAAACGTGGCGCATTAAGCGAAAGTCACGTTGATGAAGCCATGCGTGAAGTGCGCCTTGCTCTTTTAGAAGCTGACGTTGCTCTGCCGGTTGTCAAAGACTTCATTTCAAAAGTAAAAGAAAAAGCCGTTGGCCAGGAAGTGGTCAAATCTGTCACGCCTGGGCAAATGGTTGTTAAAATCGTTAATGACCAGCTTGTTGAAATGCTTGGTGGCGATGCTCAGACCATTGATTTAAATGCGCCTGCCCCTGTTCCAATGCTTATGGTTGGTCTTCAAGGATCTGGTAAGACCACCTCAACAGCAAAGATTGCCAAAAGACTTAAAGATAAAGAAAAGAAAAAAGTGCTTATGGCCTCGCTTGACGTGCAACGTCCAGCAGCCATGGAACAGCTTGCCATATTAGGCGAACAAATTGACGTGGCGACGTTGCCGATTATTCCGGGACAAAGGCCAGAAGATATTGCAAACCGCGCGATGACAGCCGCAAAACTTCAAGGTTTTGATGTTATTATGCTCGATACGGCGGGTCGATTACATATTGACCAGGCATTAATGGCGGAAGTGGCCGCCGTTCGAAATGCCGTTAACCCGCATGAAACATTGTTGGTTGTTGATGCCTTAACAGGTCAAGATGCCGTTAATGTTGCAGAGCAGTTCGGTGATCAAATTGGTGTTACTGGTGTTATCTTAACGCGTATGGACGGTGATGGGCGCGGTGGTGCGGCATTAAGCATGCGCGCGGTTACCGGAAAACCAATTAAATTGGTTGGTGTCGGTGAGAAAATCGAAGACATGGAAGAATTTCATCCGGAACGTGTTGCATCACGTATCCTCGGTATGGGTGATGTTGTGTCATTGGTTGAAAAGGCCGCTGAAACCATTGAGGCTGAAGAAGCCGAGAAAATGATTAAGAAAATGAAGAAGGGTCAATTTGATTTCGATGATCTCAGATCCCAACTTCAACAAATGAAAAAAATTGGCGGTATGGGCAGTATTCTAGGAATGTTACCCGGACTTGGTAAAATGCAAAAGCAAATGGCCGCCGCGAAAATAGATGATAACGTTCTGCTTAGGCAGGAAGCCATTATTAATAGTATGACTCCAAAAGAACGCTCATACCCGAAATTGATGAATGCATCACGTAAGAAACGTATTGCAGCAGGAGCTGGCGTTTCCGTACAGGAAATTAACAAGTTGATGAAAATGCAAAAGCAGATGGCAACAATGATGAAGAAATTAGGCAAGCAGGGCGGCCGTATGCCAATGCCCGGTCAATTGCCACCCGGAATGGATGGTTTACTTCCTAAATAAGTGAACTCTCTTAAATAATAAACTGAATTACTCGAATTAAATAAGCTAAAGGAAAATTAAATGGCTGTTAAAATTAGACTTGCACGTGGTGGTGCAAAAAAACGTCCTTATTACCGTGTTGTAGTGGCAGATGGTCGCGCGCCTCGTGATGGTAAGTACATTGAAAAAGTTGGTACACATAACCCACTTCTTCCAAAAGATCATGAAGACCGCATTAAACTTGATGTAGAGCGCATCGAATATTGGCTTTCAAAAGGTGCGAAGCCAACAGATCGTGTCGCTCGTTTTCTTGATGCAGCGGGTCTTATGAAACGTGAAGAACGTAATAACCCTAACAAAGGTAAGCCTGGTGCAAAAGCACTAGACCGTATCGAAGAACAAAAAGAAAAAGCTGCTGCTGCGGTAGAAGCGGCAAAAGAAGCTGAAGAAGCTGCTAAGGCTGCTGAAGAAGAAGCAAAAGCTGCCGCAGAAGCTCCTGCAGAAGAAGCACCGGCTGAAGAAACGGCTGCTGAAGAAGCTACTGCAGATGAAGCTCCAGCTGAAGAAGCTGCTGAAGAAAAAGATAAAGAGTAACTTTTATGTCTGCTTTGATGCGTAAGCCAGAGATAGAAGAGCGCGCGGGCATGATATGCTTGGCTGCGGTATTTGGTGCATCTGGTGTGCGCGGTGCGGTAAGATTAAAGGTATTTACCGAAGATTTAAATGCTATTTCCGACTATGGTCCTGTGACTTTATTTAGTCATGATCATCCAGACGGGCAAAAGCATAAGGTAAAAATTCTTCATCCAGTCAAAGGCGGAGTTGCCGTAACTTTGAAAGGTATTAATGACCGCGACAAAGCTGAAACATTAAAAGGCGCAAAACTATATATCGAAAAATCATCTCTTCCAAAGTTAGAAGATGATGAGGGTTTTTATTTTGAAGACTTAGTGGGTCTTATGGCAAGAGATAGTCAAGACAATCAATTCGGTAAAATAGAAGGCGTATTTAATTTTGGTGCAGGCGATATTATTGAAGTGAACCTATCAAAGGAAAAAGGAAAACGTATGTATCCCTTTTCTGATGAAATCGTTCCGACCGTTAATATTGAAGAAGGCTATTTGGTCATAGACCGCGAGGCCTATGGTGATTTGAAGCAAGAGATGGAAACAAAAGAGAAAGGGTAAAATATGTGGCAAGCACAAATATTGACCCTGTTTCCTGAAATGTTTCCCGGGCCTCTAGGCCTCTCCCTCGCGGGGAAGGCACTAGATAAAAAATTATGGAGCATGGATGTGATGCAAATTCGCGACCATGCCACGGACAAGCATCGTAGCGTCGATGATACTCCCGCTGGGGGTGGCGCAGGGATGGTCTTAAGAGCTGATGTTATGGGGCGCGCAATAGATGCGGCAATAAGCCAAAGACCTGAAGATACGACAAACGATGATTGGCCATTAATATATTTATCCCCAAGGGGCAAAAGACTTAACCAGAAAATGGTTCATGATTTTGCATCTAAAAAGGGTGTCACGCTAATCTGCGGCCGATTTGAAGGTTTGGATGAGCGCGTTATAGAGAATCGGAACGTTTTAGAAGTTAGTCTTGGCGATTTTGTTCTCTCTGGCGGTGAAATTGCAGCACTTATGCTTATGGATGCAGTGGTGCGGCTTATCCCGGGTGTCATAGGTGAACCTGAGACGTTAAGGGAAGAAAGTTTTACAAGCGGGTTACTCGAATATCCGCAATATACCCGACCACAAATGTGGGAAGGCCTTGAAATACCATATGTTTTGCTTTCAGGACATCATGGAAAGATTAAGGAATGGCGACAAGAAACGTCAGAAAAACTGACAAAAGAACGTCGTTCTGACCTATGGAAAGAATATATACGCGCTAAAAAAGAGATTTAGCGCAAAAAAAAGATGATTGATGTTGAAATATGGCTCAAACTTGTTTAAAAGAGCCGCCGTACAAGGAAAAATATTATGAATATGATTGAAAAAATTGAACAAGAGCAAATGGCTCAACTTACTGAAGGCAAAAACATCCCTGAATTTGCCCCTGGTGATACAGTTAAAGTGAACGTAAAAGTTGTTGAAGGATCGCGTGAGCGTATTCAGGCTTATGAAGGTGTTGTAATTGCACGTTCAAATCGCGCGCTTAACTCATCATTCACTGTACGTAAGATTTCTTATGGTGAAGGTGTGGAGCGTGTATTCCCACTTTACTCACCAAACGTTGACAGCATTGAAGTAGTTCGTCGTGGTCGTGTTCGCCGTGCGAAACTATATTATCTTCGTGGTCTGCGTGGTAAGAAAGCCCGTATTGCTGAGAAAACGGATTATCATAAGAAGTCTGCGAATTAAGACCTGACCGTCTACTATCGAATTCGAGGCTTCATTTTAGAGCCTCTAGCAAAATGAGGCTCGGGAAACGGAGCCTCATTTTTTGTGTTTAAGGTAAAATAAGGAACTATGAAATGACAAGTCCGCGTACATTATATGACAAGATTTGGGATTCCCATGTTGTTGAAGAACAACTAAGCGGAAACAGTCTTCTCTATATCGATCGCCATATCGTCCATGAAGTCACAAGCCCACAAGCATTTGAAGGCCTGAGACTGGCGGGACGTGGGCTGCGTCGCGTGGAAACGATTTTAGCTGTTCCTGATCATAATGTTCCGACTACATCGGACCGGGAAACGCGCATTGATAGTATCGAAAGTAAAAATCAGTTAGATGCACTTGAGCGAAATGCCAAAGAATTTGACCTTGATTATATTCCGATGATGGATGCGCGCCAAGGGATCGTTCACATTGTTGGCCCTGAGCAAGGTTTTACGCTTCCAGGCACAACGATTGTCTGTGGTGATAGTCATACTGCTACTCACGGTGCATTTGGCGCACTTGCTTTTGGTATTGGTACTTCTGAAGTTGAGCATGTGATGGCGACCAATACTTTAATTTTGAAACGATCAAAAAATCTTCGTATTGATGTATCCGGTGAACTTGGTGCGGGCGTTACCGCTAAAGATGTCGCCTTAGCTATTATTGGCAATATCGGTACGGCAGGCGGCACGGGGTCTGTTATTGAATTTACAGGCTCAGCGATAAAAGGCTTAACCATGGAAGGTCGTATGACCCTTTGTAATATGGCCATCGAAGGTGGAGCTCGTGCTGGACTTATTGAGCCGAATGAAAAAACGTATGATTATATAAAAGGCCGCCCGAAATCACCAAAAGGTACCGAATTTGAAATGGCTGTCAATTATTGGAACAGCTTGAAATCAGACGAAGGCGCGACATATGATAACGAAGTTTTCATGGATGCAGCCGACATTGTCCCTCAGGTAACTTGGGGCAATAGCCCTGAAGATGTTTTGCCGATTACGGGCATAGTACCAAACCCCGCCGATGCGAAGGATGCTGATAACAAAGCTTCAATTGAAAGAGCGCTTGATTATATGGGATTAGAGCCTGGAACGAAGCTAACTGACATTAAAGTCGACAGAGTGTTTATTGGATCATGCACTAATGGCCGTATTGAAGATATGCGCGCCGTTGCAGAAGTTGTTAAGGGAAGGAAACTGGCAGATAATATTAAGCAAGGTTTAATTGTACCGGGCAGTGGGTTGGTTAGAATACAAGCAGAACAAGAAGGGCTTGATCAAATTTTCATTGATGCTGGATTTGAATGGCGCGAGCCAGGTTGCTCAATGTGTCTTGCGATGAATGCGGATAAGCTTCTTCCTGGTGAAAGGTGTGCATCCACATCAAATCGTAATTTTGAAGGACGACAAGGACCTAAGTCCCGCACTCATCTGGTTAGTCCTGCAATGGCGGCTGCCGCTGCAGTTACCGGTCATTTAACAGACATCAGGGAGCTATCATAATGGAAAAATTTACAAAAATTCGCGCCGTTGCTGCGCCGCTTCCGATTACTAATGTTGATACGGATATGATCATTTCACAAGAACATTTGCGTACAATTGAACGTACGGGGCTAGGAAAACATGCGTTTTCAAATATTCGCTATAACGAAGATGGCTCTGAAAATGAAGATTTTGTTCTAAATAAACCGGCCTATAGAAGCGCTGAAATTCTAATTGCGGGTGATAATTTCGGCTGTGGTTCTAGCCGTGAACATGCCCCTTGGGCCCTAATGGACTTAGGATTACGTTGTGTGATTGCACCAAGTTTTGCAGATATTTTTTATGGCAATTGCTTTAAAAACGGTCTTCTTCCTATAAAATTACCACAAGCAATTGTAGATGATTTAATGAAAGATGCGGAAAATGGCGCAAATGCTGTGTTTACTATTGATCTTGAAAATCTTGAAATTACCCGCCCTGACGGTGAAGTTATTTCATTTGAAGTTGATGGGTTTCGCCAGCACTGCATGATCAATGGATTTGATGACATTGGCCTTACCATGGAAAAGGGTGAGAAGATTTCTGAATTTGAAGCCAAACAAAAAGCTGAACAGCCTTGGCTATATAGATAAGCAAAAAAAGAATAAGAGTAAGAAACAATGAGCAAAAAACATAGCATGTTAATTCTACCGGGTGACGGTATCGGTCCTGAAGCAATGGTTGAAGTGAAGAAAATTGTTGCGTGGCTTGAAGAGCATAAAAGCCTTGAGTTTGATATATCAGAAGATAGCGTCGGTGGTGCCGCTTATGATCAATATGGTACATCACTAGCTGATCATACGCTTGAAAAAGCAAAAGAAGTCGATGCCGTGATGTTTGGTGCTGTTGGTGGTCCTAAGTGGGACGGCGTAGATTACGATAAGCGTCCTGAAGCAGGTCTTTTAAAGCTACGAAAAGAACTTAATCTTTTTGCAAATCTTCGCCCGGCTCTTTGTTTTGATCCACTAGTTGACGCTTCTAGTCTAAAGCCTGAACTAGTTAGCGGTCTTGATATTATGATCCTTCGTGAATTAACGGGCGGTGTATATTTTGGTGAACCTCGCGGCATTACCGAACTTTCAAACGGGCAACGTCGCGGTGTTAATACACAAGTTTATGAAACTTATGAAATCCATCGTGCTGCCCATGTGGCATTTGATCTTGCAGGCAAAAGAAGCGGTCGTGTGACATCCGTTGAAAAAGCGAACGTGATGGAAAGCGGTCTTCTTTGGCGCGAAGAAGTGAACATCATTGCCAAAGATTATCCAAACATCAAACTTGATCATATGTATGCCGATAATTGTGCTATGCAGCTTGTCCGTACCCCAAAACAATTTGATGTGATTTTAACGGATAATCTATTTGGCGATATGTTATCTGATATTGCGGCTATGCTTACGGGCTCTCTCGGCATGCTTCCGTCCGCTTCCCTTGGTGAGGTGGGTAAGGGTGCCCTTTATGAACCGGTTCACGGCAGTGCCCCTGATATTGCCGGACAAGGCATTGCAAATCCGATTGCTACTATTCTTAGTTTCGCAATGGCCCTTCGTTACACATATAATGAAGGGGACGCCGCGGATTTAATTGAAGAAGCCGTTAATGACGTGCTTGCAAACGATATTCGAACGGCCGATATTAATCAGCCTGGAATGACGCTTGTATCCACAAGCGAAATGGGCAACCACATTGTGGATGCCATGCAAAAGCTAGAAAGCTAAATTTAAACTAAACAACAATTATTAAATACTGGAGAGTATAATGTCCTATAAAGTGGCCGTCGTAGGAGCGACTGGCAACGTTGGCCGTGAGATGCTAAATATTTTAGCCGAGCGCCAATTCCCCGTTTCAGAAGTAGTCGCTTTGGCGTCTCGTCGTTCAGTTGGTTCAGAAATTACCTTCGGCGATAAGACGCTTATTTGCAAAAATCTTGATGACTATGACTTCACGGGCACGGACATTGCACTTATGTCTGCGGGTGGTTCAATTTCTGAAAAATACGCTGATAAAATTACGTCGGCTGGATGTGTTATTATTGATAACAGCTCACATTTTCGCATGGACCCAGATGTGCCATTGATCGTACCCGAAGTAAACGGCGACGCGATTAAAGGCTATACAAAAAAAGGCATCATCGCCAATCCGAACTGCTCAACGGCGCAAATGATGGTTGCCCTTAAGCCTCTACATGACGCGGCGGTGATTAAACGCTGCGTGGTGAGCACGTACCAATCTGTTTCTGGCTCTGGTAAGGAAGCGATGGAAGAACTTTGGACACAAACGCGGGCTATTTTTGTTAATGATCCTGTTGAAACGAATGTTTATCCAAAACAAATCGCCTTTAACGTGATCCCGCATATTGATGTGTTTATGGATAGTGGCGATACGAAGGAAGAGTGGAAAATGGTTGCTGAAACCGGTAAAATTCTTGATCCGGATATCCGATTGACAGCCACATGTGTGCGTGTACCAGTCTTTTTATCACATTCTGAAAGCATCAATCTTGAATTCACCCGCGAAATGACCGTTGATCGTGCCCGTGAAATTTTACGTGAAGCACCGGGCATCATGGTTTTTGATAAACGCGAAGACGGCGGATATATCACGCCCGTCGATGCCGCAGGCGAATTTGCCACCTATATCAGCCGCATTCGTAAAGACGAAACCGTAAAGCACGGCCTTAATCTTTGGTGCGTATCTGATAACCTTCTTAAAGGGGCTGCCTTAAACGCTGTACAAATAGCCGAGGTTCTTTGTCGCGATCATTTGAAAAAAGACTAAATCCAAAATTGTCACTTGCCGACTTGATCGGCGAGTCTATACTTGAGAAGTCTATCTAATGGATTCGCCGATCAAGTCGGCGAATGACAAAATTAACATTAAAAAAGGCCCGCTAAACTAGCGGGCCTTTCTTTTGAAATTTATTTGAGTTTATCCTTGGCGCTCAACCAT